>ERZ1673748.19-NODE-19-length-289393-cov-41.284397_pt1 | contig 289393 bp, 225 predicted proteins | sample MGYA00580196_ERZ1673748 | MGnify/ENA primary metagenome ERZ1673748 (study PRJEB41218, sample SAMN15661796) | gut metagenome | host: Homo sapiens | place: Canada: London | collected 2015-08-20/2019-03-30 | study: EMG produced TPA metagenomics assembly of...
GGTAGGAGGCCGAGAAGAAGTACTTGTTCTCGTAGTCGTACATGACGCGGGCGAAATAACCCTCGTTGTTGTACTCGGTGCGGTAGGAATTGGCCGCCTGCTTGTCGATGATCGCCCCGGCCAGTTCGTCGTTGTCCTGCGTCAGCATGTTGCTCTTGGAAGCCGACAACAAGTAAATGCGGTTCTGGTAGGACTCGTGGCCCAGCATCACGTTGATGTTGTGCGGGCCGATTTGCTTGGTGTAGTTGAGAATCTGCTGCAAGTTGAGGTCGAAATTCCGCTGATGGCCTTTCGAAACCGATCCCTTTTCGCTGGCGAACTGTCCGAACCAGGGATTCAGAACGCTCGTGGAGCGGGTTTCGTCGAGCGAAACGCCGGCGTTGAACGTGAACTTGAAGTCCTTGAGGAACGTGACGTCGAAGTAGGCCGTGCCGTTGAAGGCGTTGCCTTCGGCCTCCTGCTTGTTGAGACGCGAATCCGAGAGGGCGTTGCTGTTGGGGAAGAGCGAACGCTCCATGCCGGCGTTGTCGCCGTTGCCGTAGTCGTAGAGCTTGATGCCGTCCTCGTTGTACATGACATTACCCTCGCCGTCGCGGATGTAGAGCGGATAGATCGGACCGACGGCCGTCGTGTAGGCGAAGACGTTGCCCGACGAGTTGCCGGCGCCGCTGTCGTCGATCTGGTTGTAGCGGAAATGCGTGTAGTTGGCGTTGGCGCCGAACTTGAGCCACTTCTTGGCCTGGTAGTCCACGCGCAGACGGGTCGTATAACGGTCCATGTCCGAATTGTAGGCGATACCTTCGTTGTTCAGGTAGCCGAACGATCCGTAGATCGAGGCGTTCCCGGTCTGGCCGGAGATCGAAGCGTTGTACTCCTGACGCAGGGACGAGCGGAAAGCCGCATCGGTCCAGTCGTCGGGACGGACGTAGTACTCCTTGCCCTCATAGACGAGACGGCGGCCGAGAGTCGCAGCGGGATTGACCTTGCCGTTGATGCCGATGAACTCCTGCCCGGAGGGAACCGTATAGACCATATAGCCCAGACCGCCGCCGCTCGCGGACGACGTAAGGGTCTCATTGGCGCGCAGATGCGCCTCGCCGGCACCCATGTCCGAATCCATGTAGTAGTTTTTCAGCGCGCTGTAATGCAGTTCGTAGAATTGCGCCGGGTTGGTGATGTACGCATAGTCCTGGACGGCGCGCGAATTGACGCCCCACTTGGCGTCGATCGTCACGTGGGCCTCCTGCGACTTGGCTTTTTTGGTGGTGATCATCACCACGCCGTTGGCGCCGCGGGCGCCGTACAGGGCGTTCGAGGCGGCGTCCTTCAGCACGGTCATCGACTCGATGTCGTTCGGGTTGAGGTTGTTCAGATCGCCCGAATAGGGCATGCCGTCCACGATCCACAGCGGGTCGTTGCCGGCGTTGAGCGAACTGAATCCGCGGATGCGGATCGTCGGGCTCTCTCCCGGCTGTCCCGAGGTGTTGGCGATCTGCACGCCGGCGACCTTTCCGGCCAATGTCTGCGCCACGTTGGACTGCTGCGACTTGGTGATGTCGTCCGACTTGATGACGGCGGCCGAACCGGTGAAGGCCTCCTTCTTCGCGGTACCGAACGCCACGACGATCACGTCGTCGATGGCCTGCGTGTCCTCTTTCAGCACGACGTCGATCCGGGTTTGCGACCCCACCCTGATCGTGTGGGACTGATAACCCATGAACGACACGACCAGCACATTGTCCGGTGCGGCCTCGATCGAAAAAACGCCGTCCGCACCGGAGGTCGTACCCCTCGTAGTGCCTTCGACCACAATGGTGGCGCCGACGATGCCGGCCCCCGCATGATCTTTGACCGAACCCGTAATCTCCCGTTCCTGCGCATGGGCGGACAGGAGCAGGCCGAGAACAGCCATCCATGATAGAAAGATTTTTTTGGTCATAAATGCGCCATTTTAACGCTGGTAAAAAAATTGATTGTAGAAAATTCGTTGTCTTCGTGTCCCGGCGCGGAGCCGAAACATATCCCCCTCCCCTTCCGGGAGTCCGGAGGGGGGGGGAAATGTCATCCGCCAGTCCGGTCACCGAACCGGCCGGACCGCAGACTATTCGTAGAAATCGTCTGCAAGGTCGTTCGTCTTCGAGCCCGAATACTTGGCAGCCTTGCCCCGGAATTCGATGGTCAGGGTGTTTTCGGTTCCGGACTTATCGTCGCTCCAGGAATCGAACGCGCCGTAATCCAATATGACGAGCGAAACCTGCCAGGTCTTGTCCGCGTTGCGTATGGCGGTAACCTTGGCCATATCGGGACACAATTTCGTAGTCATGCCCCATTGCGTATAGGTGTCCCCGTAACCGATGGAGCCGCGGGCCAGGTAGTCCATGGAGGTATCGTAATAGAAATTCCAGTGGGATTTCGTATTGTCGAAATCGGTCAGGTCGCACTCCTTGCCGGCATCGACTATCGCAGCAGGCAGGATCAGTTGCGGATTGGCCCACTTGTCCTCGACGGACGAACCTTCCGCCCCCGTACAGAAGTAGAAGTAATAGGCATCGAACGTCGCACCGCCGTATTCTTCGCCTCCGTTCCAGCGATAGCCTTTTTCCAGCCGGACCTCCATCCGGTCCAGGGTCTTGTCGGTCCATCCTTCGGGTTCTTTGTTGTCCTTGGTACGGATCTGAATGCTCGGCTCGAACGGTTTGACGGGCTTCAGCTTGTCTTCATCCATCGCGTCGGCCGTCGCAGCCGTCGGCACACCGTAGTATTCGGCTTCGACCCTGATGCCGTTTTTCAGCGTCAGATTTACCCGCAGATAAATCTCCTTGCCGCCAGCGGGATTGGGATGGGTCTCGATCGTACCGGTCAGTCCCGCATCCTCGCCGTAGTAGGTCTGATAGGTCTTGTGGTCGTAGAGCCGGAACCAGTAATCGGAGGTCTGCGCCGCAACGTCGATCACGCCGTCGAACTTGGCCGCCAGCACCCGCACATACGCAGCCCAATGACCTTTGGCGAGATCGGCCGGGGCTGCAGCCGTTTCGGCATCGCCCAAAGCGAATACGTAGCTGCCGACCTGCGGCTCCTGCGAGAAGAGCGCGGCGATCGGGGCCTCGGCTGCGGCCGCAGCCTCGCCTCCGGCTGCCGGCTCCGTCACCTTGATCGTATTGGTGGCCGCATAGCCTCCGGCGAACGTGCCTTCGTAGGCGGCACGCAGGCGCTTCCCGTCTTTCGAAGCGTCAAGCGCGACGATGAGCCCCTCGATCGTGCCGAATTTATCCGTCAGGTACTTCGCCGTCAGCGTTCCGGTCGTCCCGGCGCCCGTTGCGAATTCACCGCAGCGAATCTGCACCTTCGCAGGATCAGCTGTCGCAAGGTCGATTTCCTCCGTTCCGAACAGCTCCTCGGCAAGCAGAATCTCCACGCCCGCAGCCCCCTCCTCGGGAGCGGCCAGGCCCTCTTGCTCGTAGAGGCAGAAGCGGCGGTTGCCTTCGCGGACATTGCGCCACTCGACGACGCTTCCGACGGCGGCGATCCGATTGTCGATCTCGTATTGGTTCGTCAGTTCGACGTCACGCTCTTCCGTACAGGTATTCTGGTAACGGGCGATCAGCGTCTTGCCGCTCTTCAATTCGACATAGGTATAGAGATTGAGCCGGGTCTTCGTCACCAGATCTGCGGAGAGCTCTACGCTCGCGACGTCGTTCATCGTCGTCTTTTTCACCGAAATATCCTTGTATTCGATTTCGAACGGATCGGAGGCCGTGTTCACGGTGCCCTTGGGGCTCTCCACCATCACGCGCAGATAATCGTCGGCCTGTTTCATCTGCTCGGCATTGATCAGCCCCTCGGTCGGCGAGAGGTAAAAGGTGTGGCTGCCGTCTTCTTCAGCGACATAGATCGCCGACTTGATGCCGACGAGATCGCCTCCGTCGTACTGGATTTGATCGGTCAGAGTTACGGGAGGCTTCTTCCCGGGGTCGGGATCGTCGTTGGGATCGTCGTCATCGCATGCACCCAGCATGGCTGCCGATGCGAGCAACGCGCACGCCAGCGCGCGCAGTCTGTAATGGGTCGAGTTTTTCATAACGATTGTTTTTAATAGCGCGGGGTTCGGGGAAACCCCGCGCTATCCGGTTTTTCTGTTGTCATTCGGTCATTCCGGCCTTGCGGAACATGATGCCCGGCAGTTCTTCGGCCAGACGGCTCATCGGAACCGACGGAGCCGGCAGGCGGCGAAGCAGTCTGGGCGGTTCGAGATGATCCTTCTCTGCCGCAGCACGCCCCGTTTGGCTTACGACAGGGCCTTCCCACGTTCCGCGCACATGATGCTTGCGCACGCAGATGCCGTCAACCTCGAACCGGTACCAGTTCTCCTTGCCTTCGCCCTCGACCTTGGTGATCGTAACCTGACCGTCGTAGAGCAGGGCGTGTCCGTCCATGTATTCGAAGATCTTGTTGTCATCTCCCCACATCGAATAAGTCTGGTGCATCCACCGGCTGCCATGCAGACCGCCGTCCAGCATAATGCCGCGCATCATGACGCCGGGTTTGATGTATGCCGGCCAGCGCTGTTCGGTCACCTCGTAGGTTCCCGGAGTGATTTCGTTCTCCTTGCCCGGCTCGGTGGTAAGTTCCACACGGACGATGTCACCGCCCGGCTCGCGATCCACGAAGTCTTCGAGATGGTCTCCTACCCATTCGATACCGATATTGATGAATTGCAGACCGCATCCGTAGGAACTGATCGGTTTGTAGCCGATGCCTTGGATATAGACCTGATCCGAAGTATAGTAATGCGCCTTTTTGATCTTCGACAGATCCATGTCGTAGTCACGCTCGAGCGTCGAGGTGCCGTCGTCATCGGACTTGTCGTCGGATGCGTCGGTGATCGGAATGACTCCGGTGTACGAGCCCTTGAGGGTAAAGCCGTCCTTCGAGGTGAGGTTGAACTCGATCTTGTATACCGGTTCTATTTTGCCGTCTTCGCCTTGGGCCGTACCGGCGGCCTCGATCTTGATGATGCCCTCCTTTCCGTAGGAAAATTGTCCGAAAGAGGTTCCGTCGTCCAACTGGACATAAGTGCCGAGCGGGAATACCAGCCCCTCCATCGGAATTTCCACGGCGGGCATCCACGACCCCCATTGGAACGAGGTGTTGGCCAGATATTCGTGGGGCTTGATCACGGCTTCCTTCGGATTGCCGAACAGGTCGTTGAATACGACGAGCGCAGCGGCGAGACCGCCCTGCCCCTCCTCCGTGTCGTAGGTTTCGTCGTAAATGTTGATCTGCATCATGCCGGTACCTGCTTCGAGCATGTTGCCGTAATAGGTCGCGGTGGCGCTGAATCCGACCACTTCCACGTCGCGTCCGATCTGCGGCAGGTAGAAGCCGCCGTCCTCCGGCTGATCGACGATCTGGAGCTGTCCCTCATAGACGATGCTCTTTTCGGAACCGTCCGTATCGACGAAACGGAGCGAAACGCTCCAGACGTCGCCTTCGCGGGTGACTTTCAACGGCTCTCCCGGAACCAGCGACAACTGGGTCTTATTGCCCTCGGCGTCGATATACTGAACGCCGGTATATTGGGACGTGAACGTGTGGTCCTCGTTGAGCTGGCTGGCCATATATTCGCCCTCGGGAAGCGTGTAGGCATCTTCGCCCGGAACCGCATAGAGGTCGGCCACGAAAAGGTAACCCGCCTCTTTGAGCGTCACCTGCCCTTTGGCCACGGTATATTCGGCATCCGTAAAGGCCATATAATAGTTGTGCGACTCCACGCCCTTGACCGGGCCGAGGTACCACGACAGCGGAACTTTATCCAGCAACACCTTGTCTGCATCATCTCCCTCCTCCGAAGCGTCGGAATTCTTGCACAGTCCGTAATAGGCGACCGTCAGCGTTTTTCCGCCGGTTTCGATTGCGGCCGAAATGCGGGCGACGCGGGCCGAGAGGAACTCGACCGAGAGATCCGCTTTCGAGGCTTCTCCGACGTTCGAGGAGTTCACGTCGATCTCCCCATAAACGATTCCGTTGCCGGCAGCCGTAAGATCGACGGCTCCGGAAGGCTGTTTGACAGTGATCTTCACGGCATCGTCGGCGATCAGCATGCCGTCCGCATCCACGAGCCCTGCCGTCGGCGAGAGATAGATCGTATAGACAGGGGCGGCTTCCGGAACATCTGCCTTTTCGCCGTTTCCGGGAGTCTCGACCGTATAGACGGCGGATTTGATTTCCCGCACGACACCGTTGCAGATCAGTGCATTCCCGCTTTCCGGCATATCGGGGTCGCCGGATGAGGACGAGTCGTCGTCCGAGCATGAACTCAGCGCGACGGCTCCTGCCATGCAAAGCATGATCAGAAAGAATGGGTACAGTTTTTTCATAGGATGAGATTTAATGAACCGGCTTCCCGGCTTGGTTTTGCGAATGGAATGCACCGAACTCGACGCCATCTTTGAATGGGTTTTACCATTTTACATTCGGAACCCTGAGCGGATTCCGGAAAAAATTACTTATTCGAGTTTTCGGGATTTTTTCAGCTCGGCACGAGAACGGCGCCAAGGAAAAATCCCCCCCCCCTCGCGATTTGACGAGGAAAGAGGATTCTCTCAATAACAAAAGTAACAAAAAGTTTCTATTTTGATTCATTTTCGGCGATTTTTTAATCAGGAAGATGAAAAAAGATACTGTTCGTCGGTGAAATTCAGGCGGTAGGATTTACTCTCGCGTGCAAATTTTTTCCCGTATTTCCCGGATCTCCAGGGCGGGACGGATTCCGGAAAGACGGCCGCACGAACGGATCGTGCTTCGGGAACGGGGCCTCCCGGCCGTTTCCCAAACGAACCGGCTCCCGAACCCTTGCCCCCCCCCGACATGTCCCGCCCGGAACGGACCGTCCCCCTTCCGAAACACTCCGGCCCGACCTCACTCCGGCCCGAAACGAAACGCCCCCGTCGCAACGATTGCGACGGGGGCGTTATCCCTATGCGGAACGGGGAGATTCCGCAAATCCTATTTCTTCGAATTCTTCGCGCGCTGCATGGCTTCCTGCTGGCGCATCAGCTCTTCGTAGCGCTGCTGGAACTTCGACTTCCGGCCTTTCGATTTCCGCGCGGCGTTGGCCTGCATGATGGCCTGAATCTTCGAATCGTCCACCATGCGCCGGATCACGAGCGTCTGGCCGATGGTGAGCAGGTTCGACAGCAGGTAGTAGTAGCACAGACCGCTGGCGTAGCTGTTGAACCACAGGAGCAGCATGACGGGCATCATATAGACCATCATGAATTTCATGCCGGCCATCTGGGGCTGCGCCGAAGCCGTCTGCTGGTAGTTGTAATACGAATAGACGAACATCGACAGGGCCATCAGCAGCGCGAACAGGCTCACGTGGTCGCCGTAGAACGGAATCGAGAAGGGCAGGTTCAGCACGCTGTCGTACGACGACAGGTCGTCGGCCCAGAGGAACGACTGGTCGCGCAGCTCGATCGACGCCGGGAAGAACCGGAACACGGCGATCAGAATCGGCATCTGGATCAGCAGCGGAATGCAGCCGCCCATCGGGTTGATCCCGGCCTTTTTGTAGAGCTCCATCGTCGCCTGCTGGCGCTTCATGGCATCCTCCTGCTTGGGGTACTTCTTCGCCAGCTCATCGACCTGCGGCTTGATCAGCCGCATCTTGGCCATCGAAACGTAACTCTTGTAGGTCAGCGGCGAGATCACCAGCCGGATCAGCACGGCCAGGATCAGGATGACGATGCCGAAGCTCGGAATGTAGTTGCGCAGGAAGTCGAAGACCGGAATCACGCACCAGCGGTTCACCCAGCCGAAGATGCCCCAGCCGAGCGGAATCAGACGCTCCATGTGCAGGTCGTCCCCCTCCGAAAGGCTCACCTTCTTGAGGATCGAGTACTTGTTGGGACCGAAGTAGAAGGCGAAATCATACCCTTCGGTCTGCGGCGTGTAGGGCACGGTCATCCGCGCCGTGAAATCCTTCACGTAGCCCGAACCGGGATGCGCCGTCGAAAAGCCCAGATCGGCATACGAGACGTTCTCCGGGGCGATGAACACCGACGAGAAGAACTGCTGCTTGAAGGCCACCCAGTTGAGCGACGAGGCCACCTCCTTCGACTTCTCCTCCTCGCTCATGCCCAGCTCCTCGACCGACTTCTCGCCCGGGAAACGGTAGGCCACCGTGGTATACATGTTCTCGTTCTTGAAGCCCTTTTCGTTCTGGTAGGAGGTGTTCGACCAGTCGATCTGTATCTGGGTCTGGTTGGCCATCTCGCGGGCCATGTTCACCAGCCGGACGTCGAACCCCACCAGATAGTCGCGCTCGGGCGACGCCGTGTCGTAGATCGTATAGCGGTACTCGAGGCTCGCATCCCCCGACACCGGGAGGCGCATGACGACCACCTGTTCGCCCTCCGGGCCTTCGGCGACCGGCTCGGCCTCGAAAACGTAGTCGAGCGTATTGACATCGACGTTGCGCAGGCCGTTCTTCACGTAGAAGGTCATGCCGAAACGCGCCGTGGCGGGGTCCATCATCTCGACCGGACGGCCCTCCTCGCCGCGGGGGGCATAGCGCTTGTAATCCTTCAGCGTCACGCCCGTCACCTGGCCGCCGCGCGTCGAGAAACGCACCGCCATCACGTCGTTCTCCACCGTGAACTCCTCCGCTTCGGCCTCACGGGCCGCAGCGAGCGTCGCGCCCAGCGCCTCCACCTGACGTTCGCGCACGGCGGCGGCCGCCACCGAATCCGCCGCGGCAACCGCCTCTCCGGCGGCGGGCGCCGTCACGGCCGCGGCCGCGGCCAGCGAATCCTGATAGGCCTGCCACCGGGCCATCTCCTGCTGGTATTTCTCCTGTTCCTTCGTATTCATATAGGCGAAGCCCAGAAAGAGCACCGCCACTACGGCAATTCCGATAATTGATTTTTTATCCATCTAACCAAATAAAATCGCTCTTCGTTGTCCTGCTTTTTGTTTTCCGGTCTCCGGGCCGCTATTTCCGCTCCTCCGCACAGGCGAGCGCGGCCTTCACGAAGGCCACGAACAGCGGCGAGGGACTCAGCACGGTGCTCTTGTACTCGGGGTGGTACTGCGTACCCACGAACCACGGGTGGTTCTCGATCTCGACGACCTCCACCAGATTCGTGTCGGGATTGACACCCACGGCCTTCATCCCGGCCGCCTCGAACTGCGCGAGGTAGTCGTTGTTGAACTCGTAACGGTGGCGGTGGCGCTCCGAAATGTTGAGCCGGCCATAGGCCGCGGCCACCTTCGACCCCTTGCGGAGCGTACAGGGATAGGCCCCCAGACGCATCGTGCCGCCCTTGGCCGTGATACCCTTCTGCTCCTCCATCAGGTCGATCACCGGATGGGGCGTCTGCTCCATTTCGCTCGAATTGGCGTCGGCGATTCCCAGCACGTTGCGGGCGAACTCGATCACGGCGCACTGCATGCCGAGGCAGATGCCGAGGAACGGGATGCCGTTCTCGCGTGCGAAACGCACGGCCTCGATCTTGCCCTCGATGCCGCGGTTTCCGAATCCGGGAGCCACCAGAATCCCGGCCATCCGGCCCAACTGCGCGGCCACGTTCGACGCGTCGATCTTCTCCGAGTTCACGTAGCGCAGCTTCACCTTGCAGTCGTTCACCGCCCCGGCGTGCACGAACGATTCGCAGATCGACTTGTAGGCGTCGGGCAGCTCGGTGTATTTGCCCACCAGCGCGATTTCGATCGTCTTCGCCGGATGCTTGATCTTCTCGACCAGCGCCGTCCAGGCGGCCATGTCCGGCTCCTTGTCGGCCGGCAGGTCCAGCTTGGCGAGCACCACTTCGTCCAGATGCTGCTCGTGCATCTTCATCGGCACTTCGTAGATCGTCGGCACGTCGATCGACTCCATCACGGCGTTGGCGTCCACGTTGCAGAACAGCGCCACCTTGCGCTTGATGCCCTGCGTCAGCGGATGCTCCGTGCGCAGCACCAGAATATCGGGCTGCAATCCGTTTTCCAGCAGCGCCTTCACGGAGTGCTGCGTGGGCTTGGTCTTCAGTTCGCCCGACGCGGCCATGTAGGGGATGAGCGTCAGGTGCACCAGCGCCGTGTTCCTGTACCCGAGCGAATAGCGCAACTGACGCACCGACTCGATGAAGGGCAGCGACTCGATGTCGCCCACCGTACCTCCGATCTCGGTGATAATCACGTCGTATTTCTTGGTCTGCCCCAGCAGTTGAATGCGCCGCTTGATCTCGTCGGTGATGTGCGGAATGACCTGCACGGTCTTGCCCAGGTACTCGCCCTTGCGCTCCTTCTCGATGACGCTCTTGTAGATCTTGCCCGTCGTGACGTTGTTGGCTTTCGACGTGGGGTGGTTCGTAAAGCGCTCGTAGTGCCCCAGGTCGAGGTCCGTCTCGGCGCCGTCCTCCGTCACGTAGCACTCGCCGTGCTCGTAGGGATTCAGCGTTCCCGGATCGACGTTGATGTAGGGATCGAGCTTCTGGATGGTCACCGAATAGCCGCGCGCCTGCAACAGCCGTGCGATCGAAGCCGAAATGATACCCTTGCCGAGCGACGACGCCACGCCGCCCGTCACGAATATGTACTTGGGTTTGGAGAGTTTCATGCTGTACTCTTAAAATATTTTAGTATCTGTCTTTTCCTGATGCCGTCAGGCCTTCTCCTGCCCGCCGGCGTCGCTCTCCGCCTGCCGGTCGATCAGTTTCACCTTCTCGATCGTGGCGGCCAGCTCCTCGCGGGCCCGGTCGATCTTCGCCCGCACCTCGGCGATCAGCGCTTCGGCGTTCTTCGACTTGGCGAAGAAGCCCACGTTGTTCTCCAGCAGGGCGATCTCCTGCTCGATCTGCCGCACCCTGTTGTAAAGGCGCTCGCGCTCCGAGCGCAGGCGGCGGTCCCCCGAGGCCTTCAGCGAGGAGACCTTCTCGCGGAAACGGGTCATCGAACGGTCGCGCTCCGAGCCGCGCAGCGTCGCGAACAGCTCATCGACGGCCGCCTTGTAGCGCTTCTGCACCGCCTCCTTTTGGCGGATGGGCACGAATCCGATCTCGCCCCAGCGGCGCTGGAAATCCCGGATCACCTCGTAGCCGCCGGCCCTGACGTCCGCCGCGGCCATCTCGTCGAGCAGCGCCAGCTTGCGGCGCAGGTTCTCCTCGTGCTCGCCGTCCACGCCGGCGAAATGCGCGCTCTTGCGCTCGAAGAAGCGGTCGCATGCCGCGCGGAAACGTTTCCACACGGCATCGGAATGCCGGCGCGACACGGCGCCGATCTGTTTCCAGCGGGCCTGCAAGGCGATCAGCTCGTCGGTGGCCTTCTTCCACTCCTCGCTCTGCATCAGCGACTCGGCAGCCTCGCACAGCTCGGTCTTGAGCTGCAGGTTGTGCTCCATCTCGGCCTTCACCCCGGCATAGAACTGCCGCTTGGCCTCGAAGAAGCGGTCGCACGCCGCACGGAACCGTTCGTAAATGCGGTTGTTATCCTTTTTCGGGGCGAACCCGATCGTCTTCCATGTCTTCTGTATCTCGAGCAGCCGGTCGCTCGCCCGGTTCCACTCCTTGCGCGCGGTGAAAGGCTGCGCGGCCAGCTCCTCCGTGGCTTCGCACAGCCCGGTCTTCAGCTCGAGGTTCCTGACCTGCTCGGCCTTCAGCGCCTCGAAATGCTCCTGATGCTGCTTGTTGATGCGGCTCGAAGCGGCCTTGAACCGCTCCCACAGCGCCTCCTTGTATTCGTTGGCCACGGGACCCGTCTCGCGCCATTCGTCGTGGAGCTTCTGCAACTTGTGGAACGCCTCCACCACCGACGGCTCCAGCACCAGCGCCTCGGCCTGCTCGCAGAGGGCGAGTTTCTGCTCGTAGTTCTTCTTCAGGTCCAGGTCGCGCAGCTCCTTGTTGATCTTGATGAAGTTGTAGAAATTCTCGACATGCAGGTTGTAGGTCTCCCACAGGTCCTTGACATGCTGCTGGGGCACGATGCCCGTCTCCTTCCAGCGCTGCTGCAACTCGCGGAATTTCGTGAAGGTATGGTTCAGCGTCTCGTCCGAATCGACCAGCTCCTTGAGCTCCTCGATGATCCCGAGTTTCGTCGCGAGGTTCTTCTCCTTCTCGGCCTCCAGCCCGGCGATGAACTCGTCGCGGCGGCGGCGGTACTCCCTGAACAGCTCCTTGAGCTGCACCTCGGCGCCGTCCACGGCGGGCGAGAACTCCTCCTCGGCGCCCCCCTCCTCAATGAAGCGGCGGCGCGCAGCCTCCACCTCGGCGCGGCGCAGCCGGTAGAAGGCGATCTTCAGCGCCTCCACGTCGCGCCGCAGCGCCTGCACGGGCTGCTCTCCGAGCATCTTCCCGAACAGGGCCACCAGCTCCTCCTTGCTCTTTCCGGCGAAACGGTCCTCGGCCGCGGGAGCCTCCGCCGCCAGCCGTTCGGCGGCCTCCTCCTCGGCCGTGGCCTCGTCCAGTTCGAGCCCGGCGCTCCGGGCCGCCAGCGCGGCGTCCTCGTCCGAAAAATCCACCTGCACCTCCTCGGGCGCATCCTCCTCCTGCGGGGCTTCCACGGGCTCCGCCGCCGCCCTGATGCGGGCGCGGCGCGGACGCGGCGCATCCTCCTGCCGCACGGCCTCCCCGGCGGGAACCTCTCCGGCGACCTCTTCGGCGGCAGTCTCCGTCACGGAATCTCCGGCAGCGGTCTCCCCGGCGGCATCCGTCCCGGATTCTGCGCCGGCGGCCTCCGCGACAGGGGGTTCCGCCGCAGCGGGCATTTCGGGATCGGCGACGCCGTCGGTCGCCTCGCAGGCAGCGATCACATCTTCAGCCGCAGGGCTGATTTGCTCCTCGGAAGCAGGAAGGTTCGGTTTTTCAGTAGCCATTTCAGTACGCGTTTTCTTGCCCGCCGCGAAGCGGGAGTACATAAATCCCGCAAATATACTTATTTTTCCCGGTACGCCGAAGGTTTTAGCGGGAAATTTGCTATCTTCGCGGAAAGATAATCCGGGCCTCCGTCCGAAGGACGCCCCCATCGGAAAACCGACACATGAGCCATCGCATCCTGCTGGTGGACGACGAGGTGGACATCCTCGAATTCGTCCGTTACAACCTCGTCCGCGAAGGGTACGAGGTCTATACGGCCCAGAACGGCGCCGAAGCGCTGCAACGGGCCGCCGCCTGCCGTCCGCACCTGATTCTGCTGGATATGATGATGCCCGTGATGGACGGCGTGGAGACCTGCCGCGCCATCCGCCGCGACCCCCGGCTGCGCGACACGATGATCGTCTTCCTCTCGGCACTGGGCGAAGAGGAGCAGCAGCTCGCCGGCTTCGGCGTCGGAGCCGACGACTACCTCACCAAACCGATCAAGATGAAGCTGCTCGTAAGCCGCGTGCAGGCCATTCTCAAACGCATCGACGCCGACGACACCCCCGCCGCGCCGGACGGAGCGCAGACAGGAATCACGGTGGACCGCGAACGCCACACGGTGCTCTGCGACGGCCGCGAAATCACCCTGCCGCGCAAGGAGTTCGCCCTGCTGGAGCTGCTCTGCGCCGCCCCGGGAAGGCTCGTTTCGCGCGAGGAGATCTACGCCCGGATCTGGGGCTCGGAGGTGGTCGTGGGCGACCGTACGATCGACGTGCATATCCGCAAGCTCCGCCAGAAGATCGGCGAGCGGCGCATCGTCACGGTCAAGGGCATGGGTTACAAATACGAGCCGTAATCCCGCCGCACCCGGGAAACCGTCCCCGGAAGCGCACCGGCAATATCCCGCCCGGGCCGTCCCGAAGCCCCTGCCCGGAACCGCATCCGCACCCCGCAGCCGGTCCCGCGCGGCCTCCGATTCTCCGACGCCGCGCCCATTCCGACAAAATTCCCGAAAAATTCGGCAGGCATCATAACAATCCGTAATCATTTTTTATCTAAATTTGCATATTCGCAGAAATATACATATATTTAACTTATGATTCGTGAACTCATCGCCGTAGGAATCGGGGGCGCCGCCGGAAGCGCCGCCCGCTACGCGATCTCCTGCTGGATGCTGGCCGGGCACACGCTGCTGGGCTTTCCCGCCGGGACGTTCGCCGTCAATGCCGCGGGGTCGCTGCTGATCGGCATTCTGCTCGAAAGCCTTTCGTCCGCCGCGGCCGGATGGCTGCTCGTCACGGGGTTCTGCGGCGGGTTCACCACCTTTTCGACCTTTTCGGCCGACGCCGTCCGCCTGCTCCGCGCCGGGGACTACGGCCCCGCCGCCGCATACATCGTCCTGAGCGCCGCGGTCTGCATCGCGTTCGCCGCGCTGGGCATGTGGATCGGCCACCTGTCACGCAATTAACTCAAAAAACCGCATAGAGAAAAATGGTAATTCTGGTACTGAACTGCGGCTCGTCGTCGATCAAATATCAGGTCATCGACATGGAGGCCGCCTCGAGCAAAGTGCTCGCAAAGGGAATCGTGGAACGCATCGGACTGGCCGAGGGCGATCTGGTGCACAAACCCGTCGGCAAGGAGCGGTTCGAACTGCGGCAGCCGATTCCCGACCACACGACCGGCATCCGTCTGGTGCTCGACGCCCTGACGGATCCTGCGCACGGCGTGATCCGCTCGCTGGACGAGGTGAAGGCCGTCGGCCACCGCGTCGCCCACGGCGGCGAATTTTTCCCCGAAAGCTGCCTGGTCACCGAGGAGGTCAAGGAGAAGATCCGCTCGCTGTTCGAGATCGCCCCGCTGCACAACCCCGCCAACCTCGAGGGCGTGCTCTCGATCGAGAAGGTGCTGCCGGGCGTGCCGCAGGTCACGGTCTTCGACACGTCGTTCCACCAGACCATCCCGGCCGTCAATTACATGTACGCCCTGCCCCACGCCTACTACGACAAGTACCGCGTGCGCAAATACGGTTTCCACGGCACGAGCCACCGCTACGTGGCCCGCGTGGGCGCCGAGCTGGCCGGGCTGGACTTCCTCCGCTCGAAAATCATCACCTGCCACATCGGCAACGGCGCGTCGGTGACGGCCGTGCTCGACGGCAAGTCCTTCGATACGTCGATGGGCTTCTCGCCGCTCGACGGGCTGGTGATGGGCACGCGCTGCGGACAGGTGGACGCCAGCGCCGTCACCTACATCGGCGAAAAGGAGGGCATGTCCTACGCCGAGCTGAACGACATGATGAACAAGCGTTCGGGCGTGCTGGGGCTCACGGACCTCTCGAGCGACATGCGCGACATCGACCGCGCCTACGACGAGGGCGACCCGCGCGCGATTCTGGCCCGCGACATGCACTACGGCCGGATCAAGAAGTTCGTCGGACAGTACGCCGCCGAGATGGGCGGCGTCGATCTGATCGTCTTCACGGGCGGCGTGGGCGAGAACTCCGAGGAGATGCGCGAATCGGTCTGCTCGGGACTGGAGTTCATGGGCGTGAAGTTCGACCCCGCGGCCAACAAGGGCGCGCGCGGCGTGGACAAGCTGCTCTCGGCGCCCGACTCGCGCGTGAAGGTGGCCATGATCGCCACCGACGAAGAGCTGATGATCGCCACGGACACCTACAATCTGGTGAAATAAAACGCACACACGACAACAAATCAAACGACACAAAACTATGATTGAGCATCTTACGGAAATCGTCGAAGAGGCGAGAAAGAGAGGTAAAAAACGTCTTGCCGTAGCCTACGGGCAGGATTCGCATACGCTGGAGGCCGTCTATGAGGCCTACAAGGAGGGGCTGGTGGAGCCGACGCTCTACGGCGACAAGGCCACGATCGAACGGGTCTGCGAGGAGAACGGCCTCGACCTGAAGGCCTTCAACGTCGTGGACGAACCCAACGACGTGAAGTGCGTGCAGCAGGCCGTCGCCGCCGTGGTCGCCGGCAACGCCGACGTGCTGATGAAGGGGCTGGTCTCGACGGACAAGTACATGCGCGGCATCCTCAACAAGGAGGCCGGGCTGTTCCCCCCGAAAGGCGTGCTGAGCCACGTCTCGATCGTCGAGATGCCCTGCTACCACAAGCTGCTCGTCATCTCGGACGTCGCCGTGATTCCGCTGCCCGACTTCAAGCAGAAGACCGTGCAGATCGGCTACCTCGCCCGCACGGCCAACCTGCTGGGCATCAAGACGCCGAAGATCGCCTGCATCGCCCCCTCGGAGCAACTGCTCCCCAACGTCGTCTCCTCGACCGAAGGCGCGCTGCTGGCCAAGATGGCCGACCGCGGCCAGTTGGGCGACGTCGTCGTGGACGGTCCGCTGTCGCTCGACGTGGCGCTCTACAAGGAGGTGGCCGAACACAAGAAGGTCCGGGGTTCGTCCGTCGCGGGCGATCCGGACTGCCTGCTCTTCCCCAATCTGGAGTCGGCCAACGTCTTCTTCAAGTCGGTGTCGCACCTCTGCGGCGGCGAACTCGCGGCCATGGTGATGGGCACGAAGGTTCCCTGCGTGCTCACCTCGCGCGGCGACACGAGCAAGACGAAACTCTACTCGATCGCCCTGGCCTGTCTGGCCGCCAGATAACCCCGAAACCGACCTGCTACTAACCTGAACCGAGAACTTTATGGGCTACAAAGTATTAGCGATAAATCCCGGCTCCACATCCACCAAGATCGCCCTCTACGACGACGAACGGCCCTTGCTGGAGGTGACCCTGCGCCACAAGACCGAAGAGATCGCGCAGTTTCCCGACATCATCAACCAGTTGGACTGGCGCCGGGGCCTGATCCTCACGGCGCTCCGCGAGAAGGAGTTCGACATCAAACAGCTCGCAGCCGTCATCGGCCGCGGCGGGCTGATCCGTCCGATCCCCGCGGGGGTTTACGAGGTCAATTCGCGGATGCGGTACGACCTGCGGAACGCCCAGATGAAGCACGCCTGCAACCTCGGAGGACTGCTGGCGGCGCAGATCGCCCACATGGCGGGCGTGAAGGCCTACATAGCCGATCCGCCCGTGGTGGACGAGATGGACGACGCGGCCCGCATCACGGGCATGCCCATGTGCCCGCGCAAGCCGATCTTCCACGCCCTGAACCAGAAAGCCACGGCACGCCTGCACTGCGACCGCGCGGGACTGGTTTACGAACAGTCGAACCTGATCGTCGCCCACATGGGCGGCGGCATTTCGGTCGCGGCCCACAGGCAGGGCCGGATCGTGGACGTGAACAACGCCCTGGACGGCGACGGCCCCTTCGCCCCCGACCGCGCGGGAAGCATTCCCTCGAGCGAGCTCATCAAGGTCTGCTTCTCGGGGCAGTACACCCGCGAGGAGCTGCTCAAGTTCGTCTCCAGCAAGGGCGGCCTCGTGGCCTACCTGGGAACGAACTCCGTCATGGAGGTCATGGGACGCATCGCCGAGGACGACCAGCGGGCGCAGAAGGTGCTCGACGCCATGTGCTACAACATCGCCAAACAGATCGGTGCCATGGCCGCTGCGCTTTCGGGCCGGGTGGACGGGATCCTGCTCACGGGCGGCATCGCCTACAACGAGCCGGTCACCGAATACCTCCACGACCGCTGCGGATTCATCGCCCCGGTCACGGTTTACCCCGGCGAGAACGAGCTGGAGGCACTGGTGGCCAACGCTCTCGTCGTCCTGCGGGGCTCCGTAGAGCCGAAGGTTTACGCATAGCGGCGGAATCTCCTTCCGGCGACGGTTCCGATACATTCATCCGAAACGAAAGCAGGCTGTCCTCAACGGGCAGCCTGCTTTTTCAACAGGGAGACCACCTGCCGGAAAGCTTCCAGCCGGAAGAGCAGCGAAACGAGCAGGTAGCTCGCGCAGCCCGCCGCGACCTCCGCCGCGACCCGCAGCAGCGCGTGCCCGGGAGGCATCGCCGCAGCCGTCAGCCGCACCACGGCGTACATCGCCGCGGAAGCCAGCGCCACGGGCAGCATGGTCCGGAGGAACCGCCCGACGGAGAGCGTCGTGAAGCGCAGCGTGGCCCAGAAATTGACGGCCATTTCGCAAAAGGCGATGACGACCAGCCCCCACACCACGGCCATCACGCTGCAAGGGATCGTCACGGCGAACACGGCCGTCATGACGAGCTTCTTGAGCACTTCGAGCCGGACGATCAGCGGCCCCCGGCTTTTGATCTTCAGCACGTTGTAGGCGATCATCCCCACCGAGTAGAACATTCCGGCCAGACACACCACCTCGAAATAGGGAACCGTCGGCCGCCACTTGTCCGTCAGCAGCGCGTCGAACAGGTCGCGGGCCACGGCCGACAGCCCCAGCAGTGCGGGAAACATCACGTAGGCCATGACCATCATCACCTGCCGGTAGCTCTCGGCGAACTTCGGGGCGTCGTCCCCGATCTTCGCCAGCGCGGGAAAGGTGACGCTCTGCACGGACTGCACGGCGGCCGTCGTGGGCATGTCCTTGAGCTTGACGGCCTGTTCGAAGACGCCGAGCGTCGCCGCCGGATAGAGCCTGCCGAAGAAAAACTGCGGCAGCTTGTTGTAGAGAGTCGAGATCAGGTCGGTCGCCATGAGGCTCATGCTGAACGGAGCCATCTCGCGCAGGGGCGCGGCGCTGAACCGTCCCGAGGGATGCCAGTCGCTGAACCGCCACAACAGCGCGGCCCGCACGCCCATCGCCAGCAGCCGTTCGGCCACGAGGCTCCAGATGCCGCACCCGAGGGCCGCCAGCGCGACGGCTGCCAGTCCGCTCACGAAAGAGGAGAGGAAATTGACCTTCGAGAGCAGCGCGAAGCGGAACTGCCGCGTGAAGATGGCGTTCTGCACCGAGCAGAGCGACGAGAGGGGCAGCAGCAGCAGGAACACCGGCGCGATGCGGGCGATCTCCGGCATGCCGTAATAGCGCGCCGCAACGGGCGCCAGCAGCGCCAGCAGCACGTAGAGCGCCGACGAGAGGGCCATGTTGAAGACGAACACCGCCTTGTAGTCGCGCGGGCCGGGATCCCGGCGGCGGATCAGGTTCTGCGAAAAACCGCTGTCGGCCACCACCATCGCCACGGCCGCCACGGCCGAGGGGATGGCGAAGCAGCCGAAGATCCGGGGCTCCAGCAGGTTCAGGATCACCAGCCGCACGGCGGTCATCGAGAGCATCGACCCGATCTTCTCGGCCATGCTCCACGCCACGCCGCGGGCCACCTGCTCTCTGAGCTGCTCCTCCAAGCCCCGCTCCGTTTATTTGTGCGCCTCGATCTCCGCGTTGCGCCGGCGGATGTTGCGCACGCTGGCGAACTCGATGTACGACGCGCCTCCGTCGGGCCCGAAGCTGCCGCCCACGATGGCCAGCAGATCGTCGTCCGCGAGTTTGCTGTACTGGTCGAGGAACTCCAGCGCGTCGATCAGGAAGTGGTACTTGTCGCGCAGCTCCTGATTGCGGAGAATCGGCACGACGCCGTACGAAAGCGCCAGGATACGCTGCGCGTGAAGCTGGTAGCAGACGGCCATCACGGTCTTCCGGCCGCGGAACGCCGCCAGGTAACGCCCCGTGCGGCCCGTCTTGGTGTCGAGCACCACGTACTTCACCGGCAGGTTCGTCGAGGCGCGCACGGCCGAACGGGCCAACTGCGCCGTGATCTCGTGGTTCACCGAGACCATATCCATGTCGATCATCGGCTTGAAATGCGTCTCGTCGCGCTCGATCTCGCGGGCGATGCGGGCCATCGTCTCCACGGCCTCCACCGGATAGTCGCCCATGGCCGTCTCGTCGCTCAGCATCACGGCGTCCACGCGCTCGTAGATCGCGCTGGCCACGTCGCTCACCTCGGCGCGCGTCGGACGGGGCGACTTGACCATCGAATAGAGCATCTGCGTGGCGATGATCACCGGACGTTTGGCGCAGATGCACTTCTCGACGATGCGCCGCTGCGCGTTGGGAATCGCCTCGGCCGGCAGCTCCACGCCCAGGTCGCCGCGCGCCACCATGATGCCGTACGACGCTTCGATGATCTCGTCGATATTGTCCAGCCCCTCCTGGTTCTCGATCTTCGAAATGATCTTGATCTGGCTGCCGTGGGCGTCCAGGATCTCCTGCACGGCCCGGATGTCGCGCGCCGAGCGCACGAACGAATGGGCGATGAAATCTACGTCGTGGCGCACGGCCCACTCGATGAAGCGGCGGTCCTTCTCGGTCACCGACGGCAGATCGACCGAGACGCCCGGCACATTGACGCTCTTGCGCGAACGCATGGCGCCGCCCACGACGAACTCGCAGTCGAGCTCCGTGTCGTTCTTGCCCACGACACGTATCTCCAGCTCGCCGTCGGCGATGAGCATCCGCGCCCCCACGGGAATGTCGCGCACGATCGTCGGGACATTCATGTACACCACCTTGCGCGTGGTCATGTCCGAACCGTCCGACCCGCGCACGGCGACCCGGTCGCCCGCACGGAAATGGATGCTGTTGCCGTATTCGTCGGCGATCGTCGTCACGCGGATCTCCGGCCCCTTGGTGTCGATCATGATCGGAATGGCCGGATTGACCTTGTGCACGATCTCCACGATGCGCGTGGCGCCCTCCTCGGTCACATGGGCCGAATTGACGCGGATCACGTCCATCCCCGCATCGAAAAGCTCCTTCACGAACTCCTCCGTGCAGCGGAAATCCGACATAGTCGCAACGATCTTCGTTTTTTTCATTCTATACATAGGAAATACGTTTATTTGTGTTTCTCTCAATCGTCCGGATTCCTGCCCGTCCGTCCCGCGGGGCTGCCCCGCCCCGTCCGCTCCGCCGGAAAAGCTACCGCTTTCCGCAGCCTCCCAGCAGGGCCTCGGCGCCGAGACGGTAGGAGTCCAGCCCGAAACCCATGATCGACCCCTTCACGACGGGGGCCAGCAGCGACACGTGCCGGAATTCCTCGCGGGCGAGAATCGACGAGATATGCACCTCCACGACCGGAACCGACACCGCCGCCACGGCATCCCGCAGCGCCACCGAAGTATGCGTGTATCCCCCGGCATTGAGCACCACGCCGTCGTAGCGTCCCTCGGCCCGTTGCAGGGCGTCGATCAGCTCACCCTCGACATTCGACTGGAAATACCCGAACTCCACGCCCTGAAAGCCGGCCCGGAGCCGTTCCAGAAACTCTTCGAAGGTCTCCGTGCCGTACACCTCCGGATCGCGCCGTCCCTGCAAATTGAGGTTCGGGCCGTTGAGAATCAATATCTTCATATCCGCATCGTTTGCTTCGTGCGCCGCAGCGGACCCCGGTCCGCCGTTCGCGAGACAAAGATAGTGATAATTCCCGGAAAATTCGATACCTTTGTCCGACAGCTCCGCAACAATGACTGAATTCGGATTCATCGACTCGATCCGGCGGCTCTTCGCCGAACTCCCCGACAACGGCTTCGAGGGCATCGGCGACGACTGCGCCGTGCTGCCGCTCGGCAACGGAACGTCGCTGCTCTTCACCGCCGACCTGCTGACCGAGGGGGTGCACTTCCTGCGGGCCGCGACCTCGGCCCGCGAACTGGGCCGCAAATCGCTGGCCGTCAACCTGAGCGACATCGCGGCGATGGGCGCCCGTCCCGTCGCCACGCTGCTCTCCCTGGCGCTCCCCGCCGATGCGGAGGATGCCTGGACCGCAGAGTTCACGGAGGGATACCGCGAGCTGTCGGCCCGCTACGGCGCGGCGCTCGTCGGAGGCGACACGACCCGCTCGGCCGGGGGCATCACGATCAACGTCACGGCCATCGGCCGCGCCCCCGACGCACACGTCAAACGCCGCGACGCCGCCCGGGAGGGCGACATCGTCTTCGTCGCGGGCGAACTGGGAGCCTCGGGCGCCGGACTGCGGGACATTCTCGCCGGACGGTACGACACGCCGCTCGCCGCCGTGCACCGCAACCCGGAGCCGCAGGTCGGGGAGGGTGCATGGCTGGGCGCCCGAAGCGAGGTGCACGCCATGATGGACCTCTCGGACGGACTGGCTTCGGACCTCGGACACATCCTCGACCGTTCGTCGGCGGGTGCGGAGGTGGAGCTTTCGCTCATCCCCGTCGCCCCGGGGTCCGACCTGCGCACCGCCGCCTGCGGAGGCGAGGACTACAAGCTGCTCCTCACCGCCGATCCGTCCGCCGCCGACCGTCTGGCCGCCGACTACCTCGCCCGCTTCGGCTCGCCGCTCTATCCGCTGGGCCGCATCACCGCCCGCCCGGGCCTCGTCTGGCTCCGCGACGGGCGTCCCGAGCCGCTCGACTGGCACGGCTTCGAACACTTCTGATTCCCGCACGGAAACGGCGTCCGCACCCCGGTCCTCCGAAACCGGCCCCCTGAAAAAAGAAAAACCGGCGGGAATTTTCCCGCCGGAATCATTGAAACGCCCTGGCCGAAAACCGCGCCGCACGCCTTCATCCGCAAATCCGCCGGACGGACGGAAATCCGTCGGGAGAGGAGACGGAATGAACGCCCGCTACTCCTCGACGATATAGACGTGTTCGTCGCGCCGCTGCATGTGGTAATTCTCCCGGGCGTACTCCTCGAGGTAGTCGTCGTAACGCAACTGCTCGACGAGCGCGCTGTCCTGTGCGATCCGCTCCCGGTAGAACAGCTCCTCGCGCAGCAGGGCGTTGATCTGCCCCTTGATCTTCACGGCGTGCAGCGCATTGCGCCCCACCACGAAAAGCGTGAGCACCACGATGATCGCCGTCGCCGCGATCCAGAACTTCCGGCCCGGTCGGATTTTCATAGGCGGATCAGGGAATGCGCATGTACTTGTGCGTCTGGATGGAGATGTTCCACTCCGGACGGGCCTTGACATACTCCACGATCGCGGGCATCACCCGTTCGGAGACGCTCCATTCGGGCTGGAGATACAGCCGGCAATGCCGCCCGACGCGCGCGGCGTTCCGCTCGGCCCACTCGAAATCGGCCTCCGATTCGACGATCACCTTCAGCTCGTGGGCCCTACCGTAGGCGTCGTCCAGCGGCGGCTGCCTGCGCTTGGGCGAAAGGCACACCCAGTCGAACACCCCGCTGAAGGGGTGCGAACCCGAGGTCTCCAGAAAGATTTCGAGCCCCCTCCGGCGCAACTCTCCGGTCAGGATTCCCAGCGGATAGATCAGCGGCTCGCCGCCGGTGATGACGATGGCCCGCGCGGCGCACGACGTGGCCCGGTCGATCACCGTCCCCACGTCGGTGGGCGGATAGAGCTTCGGATTCCACGTGTACTTGGCGTCGCACCAACTGCAACCCACGTCGCACCCGCCCAGACGGATGAAGTAGGCCGGCTTGCCGGCGTGGTAGCCCTCGCCCTGGATCGTGTAGAAATCCTCGACGAGCGGCAATAGCCGCCCCCCGTCGAGCAGCGCGTTATCGGTTCCTGCGGCCATCACTCCGTCACGACGTAAATATCCTTCAGGCTGCGGCCCAACTGGTCGTAGTCGAGCCCGTAACCCACGATGAACTCGTTGCCGATCTCCATCGCGCGGTACTTGATCGGCACCTGCTTGCGGTACGATCCCGGCTTGAAGAAGAGCGTGCACACCTCGACGCTGGCCGGACGGCGGGCTTGCAGGTCGCGCATCATGTGCTCGATCGACTCGCCCGTATCGACGATATCCTCCACGACGATCACGTGCCGCCCCTCGATCGAGCCGTTCAGTCCGATGAGGCTCTTCACCTCCCCCGTCGAGCTGGTTCCCTCGTAGGAGGCCAGCTTCACGAACGAAAGTTCGTTGTTGAAGTCGATCTTCTTGATCAGATCGCTCATGAACATGAACGACCCGTTCAGCACGCCCACGAACAGCGGCGTCGGGCAGCCGGCGTAATCCGCATTGATGCGGTCGGCCACGGCCGTCACCGCCTCGTCGATCTTCTCGGCGGGAATCATGATCTTGAACTTCTTGTCGTGAAGTTTTATGATGTCCTTCATCGCAATTCGGGATTTGTGTTTAATTTTGCAAAAATAACGAATCTCGGACAACATTGCCAACGTTTCACGCAAAATAATCGCAAAAAGATGAAAACCCCGCATCTGCGGCCGCTCGTCCTGCCGCTCGTCCTGCTCCTGGCGGCCTGCGCCGCCCGCCCCGAAGAACCCGTGCACACGACGCTTTTCCGCCCGGGCGACCACGGCTCAAAGTACTACCGCATCCCGGCGCTCGCCACGACCGCCGAGGGTACGCTGCTGGCCGTGGCCGACCGCCGCAACGACTCGCAGGGTGACCTGCCGAACGCCATCGACCTCGTCGTGCGCCGCAGTACCGACAACGGCCGCACGTGGAGCGACCAGATTCCGATCGCCCTGCACACCGCCGAGACCGGATACGGCGACGCCGCGCTGGTCACCGACCGCACCTCGGGCGACATACTCTGCATCTTCGCCTCGGGTTGCGGACTATGGGCCTCGACGGCCGAACACCCGCTCGACGTCAACGTCTCGCGCAGCCGCGACGACGGCCGCACGTGGAGCGCCCCGGAACGCATCACCCCGCAAATCTACGGCCCCGGCTGCGACAACCCCGCGGCGGACTCCCTCTCGGGACTTTTCGCCGCCTCGGGACGCGCCCTGCAACTCGCCGACGGCACGCTGCTGTTCGCCGCGGCCGCCCACCGGACGGGAACGAAATGGCCGCCGCTGTACAACTACGTCTGCCTCTCCGGGGACGGGGGCCGCACCTGGCGGCTGCTTCCCGCCGCAGCCTCCGACTGCGGCGACGAGGCCAAACTCGCGGAGCTGGCCGACGGCGGCTGGCTCATGAGCATCCGCAACCCCGACAAGGGCTGCCGCCGCTTCGCCGTTTCGCACGACCGGGGCGCGACATGGAGCCCCGTCGGCACGTGGTCCGACCTGCCCGATCCGGCCTGCAACGGCGACCTGCTGCGCTACTCGCTCCGCAGCGAAGGGGCCTCCCGCGACCGCCTGCTGCATTCGATTCCGGCCGACACGGCCGAGCGCCGCAACGTCTCCGTCGCCCTGAGCTACGACGAGGGCCGGACATGGCCCGTCCGCAAAACCGTCTGGGAAGGCCCCGCGGGCTACTCCTCGCTCACACGGCTCGCCGACGGCGGAATCGGCCTGCTCACCGAGGTCGGCGACTGGGATTCGGGCTTCGAGATCCGCTTCACCCGCCTCTCCATCGACTGGCTCACCGACGGAGCGGACGACGGACGGTAAACGGACGGCGGCGGTTTCCCGGCATCCCGACGCCCCGATCCGCCCCCCCCCGGCATGCAAACGCCCGGAGCTCTTTCGAAGAGCTCCGGGCGTCTTTTTCCCGTAAGGTTCCGCTGCTACACCAGCCCCGAGAAGCCCATGAAGGCCATGGCGAGGATGCTGGCCGTGATGAGCGCGATGGGAACGCCGCGGAACGCCGCGGGCACGTCCTCGAACTCGAGCCGTTCGCGGATACCCGCGAAGAGCACCAGCGCCAGGCCGAATCCCAGGGCCGTCGCGACGGAGTAGGTGACGCTTTGCAGGAGCGTAAACTCCTTCTGGATCATCAGAATCGCCACGCCCAGCACGGCGCAGTTCGTCGTGATGAGCGGCAGGAAGATACCCAGCGCCTGATAGAGCGACGGGGACATCTTCTTGAGAATGATTTCGACCATCTGCACCAGCGCGGCGATCACGAGGATAAAGACGATGGTCTGCATGTACTCGATACCCAGCGGCACGAGGATATAGGTCTGGATCGGCCAGGCCACCACGGCCGTCAGCGCCATGACGAACGTCACGGCCGCGCCCATGCCGAGCGACGTCTCGACCTTCGACGACACGCCCAGGAAGGGACAGATGCCGAGAAACTGCGCCAGCACGACGTTATTGACGAAGATGGCGCCGATGATGATTGCGAAATAGGATATCTCCATGACTCTACTTCTTGACTAATTTATTAAACAGGACCATCAGGTATCCGAGCGTGAGGAATCCGCCGGGAGCCAGCACGAACACCAGCGGCGTCAGGTCGGAAATGCCGAGATCGACCCCGAAGACGGCGCCGCTGCCCAGCACCTCGCGCACGGCTCCCATGACCGTGAGCGCCAGCGTGAAGCCCAGACCGATCCCTACGCCGTCGAGGATGGAATCCAGCGGCGAATTCTTCGATGCGAAAGCCTCGGCGCGTCCCAGAATGATGCAGTTCACCACGATCAGCGGGATGAAGACACCCAGCGCGGCGTACAGCGCCGGCACGAAAGCCTCCATCAGCATCTGGATGATCGTCACGAACGAGGCGATCACCACGATAAAGGCCGGAATGCGGACCTTGTCCGGAATGATGTTCTTGATGAGCGAAATCACCAGATTCGACATGATCAGCACGGCGGTCGTTGCCAGCCCCATGCCCATGCCGTTCGCGGCCGACGTCGTCGTGCCGAGCGTGGGGCACATGCCCAGCACCAGCACGAACGTGGGATTGTTCCGGACAATCCCGCTCAAAACTATCTGCAACTTATTCATTATGACCTCCTTCCTGAATCTGCGATTCGTTGGTTCCTACAGTTCCGGACTCTTCCTTACCTTCCGGGGCGGCCTGTGCCGAGGCCTCTCCGGCCGCCGCGGCATCCCCGGCAGAAGCGGTCTGCGACGCCCCCGAAGCCACATCCGAGGGCGCTTCGCCCGACGCCACGCTCCGGTAAGCCATCCACGCGCGGTTGATCGCATCGACATAGGCGCGCGAGGAGATCGTCGCCGCCGTCAGCGCATCCACGTCGCCGCCGTCCTTGCGAACGGCCAGTTTGCCGTCCACGAGTTTCTTCTCCTCCAGTTTCTGTCCTTTGACGCTCATCAGCAGCGGGTTGCCCTCGTCTGCCATCTTCGTGCCGAGGCCCGGCGTCTCGGACTGCTCCAGCACATTGACGTTCACCACTTCGCCTTCGGGCGTGAATCCCACCATCAGGCGCACCACGCCGCTGAAACCCTGTTTGGTCATCGTCTGCACGGCATAGCCCGCCACGGCGCCGCCCTTCGTGGCGGTATAGACCGTGATCGGCATTTCGTCGATCGTCAGCTCCTCGCTCGTCGTCCCGTCGAAAGGCGGGAGGACCTCCGTGAGCGCCGCCTTCGTCGCGGCCTGCTTGGCCTGCGCGATCGGCTCCGCCGTAATCATGTTCACGACGCCCACCCCGGCCGAAGCCACGAGGGTGATGCCGAAGAGCACGGCGGTCATGTTCAAAAGCGTACTTTTCATACCTCGCACCTGCTTATTTCACGCCGAAGCGCTTGGGTTTGACATATTTGTTGATAAGAGGAACGCAGGCGTTCATGATCAGGATGGCGAACGACATGCCCTCGGGATAGGCTCCCCAGAGACGGATCAGCATCGTGATGACGCCGATTCCCGCAGCGAAGATCACCCCTCCGCGGACGGTCATCGGCGAGGTCGAATAGTCCGTCGCCATGAAGACCGCACCGAGAATCGCCCCGCCGGCCAGCACGTGGAACAGCGGCAGTTGCCAGAGCGCCGCGCCCGTCATCCCCTTGCCCAGCGCATAGACGAAGGCGAACACGGCCATCGTCGCCAGCACCGTCACGGGGACATGCCACCGGATCACGCGCCGCCACAGCAGGTAGGCGAATCCCGCCAGCAGCGCCAGCGCAGCCACCTCGCCCAGCGAACCAGGCATGTTGCCCAGCAGCAGCTCCTGCACGCCCACCACATCGGCCGCCGCACCGTGCTTGATGGCCGCCAGCGGCGTCGCACCCGACAGCGCGTCGAACGCCCCGTTCACGGGCATCGGGAACGAAGTCATCTGCACGGGATAGGCGATCAGGAGAAAGACACGCCCCACCAGCGCCGGATTGAAGGGATTCTTGCCCAGTCCGCCGAAGGTCATCTTGCCGATGGCGATGGCCACGAAAGCGCCGATCACCACGATCCACCAGGGAATCGAGGCCGGGAGGTTGAAGGCCAGCAGCACGCCGGTCACCGCGGCCGACCCGTTGGAGACCGTCAGCGGGCCGCGGACCAGAAAGCGCTGGATCAGGTACTCGAACGCCACGCACGCCGCCACCGAGAGGGCCACGACGCGCAGCACGTCCATGCCGAAGACCACCGTCGAGACGACCAGCGCGGGCATCAGCGCCACAATGACGTCGCGCATGATCGAGGCGGTCGATTGCGCGGACTGCACGTGCGGCGCAGGAGCTACGATAAGTTTATTAGCCATAGATTATCCGTATTTTTTCGTTATCACTTCTTGGCCGCCGCGGCGCGTGCGCGGATCAGCCCCATGACGGTCTGCTTGCCCAGACGCACCCAGTCGAGCAGAGGCAGGTAGGCCGGGCAGGTCGCCTGGCAACTGCCGCACTCGATGCACGAGGTGATCATCCGCGCCTCCAGCTCGTCCCAGCCCTTCTTCTGCGTCATCTTCGAGAGGAAGTAGGGTTCGAGGCCCATCGGGCAGGCCTCCACGCACTTGGCGCACTTGATGCACTGCGAGGGTGCGCGGCGCACGGCGTCGCGGCCCGAGAGGATCGTGATGCCCGAGCAGCCCTTCGTCACGGGCGACCCGAGATTGACCATCGCACGGCCCATCATCGGGCCGCCGTTGATCGCCTTCAGCTCACCGTCGGGAAGTCCTCCGGCCGCCTCGACGAGCGTCATGACGGGCGTTCCCATGCGCGTCAGCAGGTTCTTCGGCTCCCTGAGCCCCTTGCCCGTGATCGTCACGACACGCTCGATGAGCGGCATGCGCTTCTGCACGGCCCGGTAAACGGCCACCGTCGTCGAGGCGTTGCACACCACGGCGCCCACGTCGATCGGCAGCGCCGGCGGAGGCGGGACCTGACGGCCCGTCACGGCCGCGATAAGCTGCTTCTCACCGCCCTGCGGATACTTCACCTGCAGGGGGACGATCTCGATGCCCCCGTATCCGGCGGACAGGCCGCGCAGATGCGCGATGGCGTCGGGCTTGTTGTTCTCGATACCGATATAGGCCTTACCGACGCCCACGGCCTTCATGAGGATCGTGACGCCGACGAGCAGCTCCTCGCCGTATTCGAGCATCGTGCGGTGATCCGACGTCAGATAGGGTTCGCACTCCACGCCGTTAATGATCACGCATTCGGCCTTCTTGCCGGGAGGAACCGAGAGTTTCACGTGCGTGGGGAACGTCGCGCCGCCCATGCCGACGATGCCGGCCTCCCTGATGCGGGCGACGATCTCCTGCGCCGAAAGCGTGCATTCGCGCACGAGCGTCTCCGAGCGGTCGATGCCCTCGGCCCACTCGTCGCCCTCGCGCCGGATCGTAATCATCATCTGGCGCAGCCCCTGCCCGTTGGGCTGGAGGTCCACGGCCGTCACCGTTCCCGACACCGGAGAGTGGATATTCGCCGACATGAAGCTGCCGGCCTCGGCGATGAGCTGTCCCGTGAGCACCCGGTCGCCTTTGGCGACCCTGGCCACGGCCGGCGCCCCGATATGCTGCGCGAGGGGGATCGTCACCGTCTCGGGCAGCGGAAGACGCTCGATCGGCCTGGCGCAGCTCAGTTTGTTTTCCGACGGATGCACTCCGCCCATTGGAAATGTCTTCATATCTCAATTGCTGTTTTTACGATTCTTTGGCGGGAGCGTCCGCGGCCGGCGCACCCAGCTTTTCAGCGGCCGCAGGCGCAGGTTCCGGATCCTTCTTCCCGGCCTTCGGAGCCGCCGCAGGCTTTGCAGGCGCAGGCTCCGCCGTCTGAACAGCCGCGGCCGGCTTCGGTGCGGCGGGCGTCTTCGGCGCCTTCGGCAGCGGCTCCATGCCCACCAGGCGGATCGCTCCGGTCGGACACTCGTTCACGCACTTGCGGCACAACTTACACTTCTGCGGGTCGATGTAGGCGAGGTTGTTCTCGACGGTGATGGCCCCGAAGGCGCACACCTTCTCGCACTTGCCGCAGCCGATGCAGCCCGCCTTGCAGGCTTTCATCACCGCCGCGCCCTTCTCCTTCGACACGCACGACACATAGACCGCGCGGTTCTTGGGCCACTTCTTGCGCAGCTCGATAATCATGCGCGGGCAGGCTTTCACGCAGGCGCCGCAGGCCGTGCACTTGTCGGGATCGACCTCCGGAAGCCCCGTCTGCGGGTCGATGCGGATGGCGTCGAACGCACAGGCCGCCACGCAGTCGCCGAATCCCAGACAGCCGAACGCGCAGGCCGTCTCGCCGACGTAGAGCGACGACGCCACGGCGCACGACCGCACGCCGTCGTACCCGTTCGTGCGGGGGCGCTTCTCGCATGTGCCGCCGCAGCGGACCGTCGCCACCTCGGGCTGCTTCTCGGCCGCGGCCTTGCCCAGATACGCCGCCACGGCCTTCATGCAGTCGCTGCCGCCCACCGGGCAGAACAGCGCCGAAATGTCGTCGCGTTTCACGAGCGCATCGGCCATGCCGCGGCATCCGGCGAATCCGCAGCCGCCGCAGTTCGCCCCGGGGAGCATCTTCTCCACCTCGTCGATGCGCGGGTCCTCCTCGACCCGGAATTTCCGGGCCACGAAGTAGAGCACCACGGCCGCGAGCACTCCCAACGCGCACAACGTCAGGATCGTGTAAAGTAATACTTCCATTTAGATTTTAGTTATTGTAAAATGAATTGTGTGTTCGATTCTCCGCCGGCAGAGCCACAGTACGACGTAGTAGAGCCCCACGCCGCCGAGCGCTGCGAGCGCGCTCGCCCCCTCGCTCCAGCCCAAAGCGGCATTCGCCGCGAAGAGCACGGCCAGCAGCACGGCCAGCGCACCGACATAAGCCAGGGCGACGGCACGCATCCCCGCGCTGCGGCGCACGCCGACCACGACCTGCTCGCCGGCGGCGTAATGCGGAGCATCGGCCGTCTTCACGGCGACGATCTTCTCCTGCGTCTCCGCCAGACCGCACGCCTGCCGGGCCCGGCACGCTCCGCAGGCGCTCCGGGAGGTGATCCTCACGTACACCGCATCGGGCGCCGTGCGTTCCACCACCCCGCTATGTTCGATCGGGCGCGCCACGGCCTCAATCTCCGTATTTGTTCGTCAGGGGCATCAGCCGTTCGTGGCCGAACGAGCAGGAGGAAAGACGCAGCACGGGCGGGAACTGGTAGCGTTTCTTCTCGTTGCGCATGATCATCGAATGGATCTTCTCCACCACTTCGGCGTCGAAGCCCGCATTGACGATCTCCTCGCGGTGCTGCCCCTCCTCGATCATGCGGAACAGAATGACGTCCACCACCTCGTAGGGAGGCAGGATGTCGCTGTCCTTCTGCCCGGGGTGCAGCTCCGACGAAGGCTCCTTGGTCAGGATGCTTTCGGGAATCGGATTGCCCATCGTGCGGTTGATATAGCGCGCCACGTCGTACATTTCGCTTTTGTAGAGGTCGCCCGTGGGGCTGAACGCCCCGGCCGTGTCGCCGTAAAGCGTGCAGAGTCCCAGCGCGTTCTCGCTCTTGTTCGAGGAGTTGAGCAGGATATGCCCCGTCTTGTTCTGCAGAGCCATGAGCAGCACGGTGCGGATACGGGTCTGGATGTTCTCCTCGGTCGAGTCGAACTCCGTGCCGCCGATCACCGGCTTGAGCGTGTTCACCACGCTGGTGTAGATTTCCGAAATGGGAATGACGTTGTAACCGATGCCCAGGTTCGCGGCCAGCCGCTTGGCGTCCTCCACCGACTCGTCGGACGAAAAGGGCGAAGGCATGAGCAGCGCCCGGACATTCTCCGCCCCCAGCGCATCCACGGCGATCGAGGCCACCACGGCCGAGTCGATGCCGCCCGAAAGGCCGATCGAGGCTTTCGCGTAGCCGTTCTTGCGGAAGAAGTCGCGTACGCCGCAGCGGGCCGCCTCGTAGATCAGCCGCGTACGCTCATTATACGACGACGAGACCGCAATCGGTGCGGCCTCGGCCTTCGTGTCGAACAACTGGAAATCCTCTTCGAAACTCTTCATCATCACGACCACCTCGCCGCGGCTGTTCATCGCCCCCGAAGTGCCGTCGTAAACGATCTCCGTCGAACCGCCCACCTGATTGGCCATCACGAGGTTCTTGCCCTCGACGAAGGCCAGGTCGCGCATCATCTCGTAGCGGTAGGTCATCGTTCCCTTGCCGTAACGGCGGGCGTTGATCGAGATGATCGTCTCCACCGACTTGTCGAAATCGCGCTCGCGGCTCAGATCGTCGCCCACCACCACGGCGCACTTGTGGCCCTTGACGGTGATGTACTCGTAGCCCTTCGAAGGGACCAGAAAACCCATTTCGCGCCGCGCCGAGATGTATTTCTTGCCGATATAGCGCTGTATCCTGCCGTTTTCGAGGAGCGCGGCGGCGCTGATCGTTCCCTCGCGGGTCAGCACCGGAAGCCCCACCAGGGCCGTGATCCCGTCGCAGCGGGACGCTATCTTCTCCAGCGCCTCTTCGCACAGTTCGAGAAAGGTCGTCTTGCGCAGCAGGTCGAAGGCCGGCGTGCCGCTCACGGCCTGCTCGGCGAAAATCACCAGATCGGCGCGCCGCGCCTTCGCCTCGTCGATCGCGCCGACGATCTTCGCCGTGTTTCCGTCGATATCCCCCACCGTGTAGTTCAGCTGGGCTATGGCTATTTTCATGGCAGTAATTTAAGTCGGTAAGTTACAACTCCGCAAATTTAAAGATTATTTGCAAAAGTCGGAAAAATTTTCAATGTTAATAATATAACAGGCCGCCCCGCCGAACGCCCCCGCCGCCGGTATCTCCGAAGCGGAACGCTCCCCCCCCGGCTCCGCATTCCGGCCGCACTTCGCACCGGCCGGATACGGCGGAGGCTCCCCGTCCTTTCCGGACGGAGAGCCTCCGCATGTCGCACGACACGTCTCCCTACTCCTGCTCCCCGGCGGGATCGGCGACCAGGATACGGCCGCAGTACTCGCAGACGATGATTTTCTTTCCCTGGCGAATGTCCACCTGGCGCTGGGGCGGAATGCGGTTGAAGCAGCCTCCGCAGGCGTCGCGCCTGACGGTCACCACGGCCAGTCCGTTGCGGACGTTGCGGCGGATACGCTCGTAAGCCGCCAGCAGGCGCTCGTCGATCTTCTCCTTGGCGCGGGCCTCCTGCGCTTCGTATTCGGCCACCTGCGGCGCCGTCTCGGCCTCGATGCCGTCCAGCTCGGCCTTCTTGGCCTGCAGATCGGCGGCACGGCCCTCCACGAGCCCCTCGGCCTCCTCCAGCTGGAGTTTCTTGGCCTTGATGCCCGCGGCATACTCCTTCAGGCGCTTCTCGGCCAGCTCGATCTCGAGCTCCTGGTACTCGATCTCCTTCGAAATGGCGTCGAACTCGCGGTTGTTGCGCACGTTGTTCTGCTGTTCCTTATAGTTTCCGATCATGATCCGGGCCTGATCCACCTCGCGCTTGCGCTGTTTCGTGAGCGTGTTCAACTCCTCGATCTCGGCGTTGATGTGCTCGATGCGGGTCTTCATTCCGGCCACTTCATCCTCGAGGTCCTGCACCTCGAGAGGCAGTTCACCTTTCACCTTGTTGATCTCGTCGATCCGGCTGTCGATCTTCTGCAGTTCGTAGAGCGCCAGAATCTTCTCCTGCATCGAGTAATCAACTTCGGCAGTCTTCTTTTGTGTTGCCATATATTGTCTTTAGAGTTTAGACTTAAACCAGATAATTCACCGGATTGCGAGAGCATTCACTCTTGCGAACCGCAAAGGTACGTAAATTTTTCGACAAAATGTCAAATAAAAGCTGAATTGCGCAATATTCGCTTTCAAAATGGCCTATATCCGCCACGGTGAGGGCCTTATCGGGCATCATGAAGTCGTTGTACTTCATGTCGGCCGTGAGGTAGAAATCGGCCCCGGCGCGGCGTGCGTCGCCGATGAGCGAGGCCCCGGCCCCGGTGCAGACGGCCACGCGGCGCACCGCGGAAAAGGCGATGTCGCTGTAACGTACGACGCTCGCCCCGAGCCGCCGCTGAATAAAGCGCATGAACTCCACGGTATCGACCGCTTCCGCGAGCTCGCCCACGACGCCGAATCCGACACCCTCCTCGGCCGCGGGCTGCAACACGCGGAGGTTCCCCACGCCCAGCATCCCGGCCAGATGCCAGCTCATGCCTCCCGGAGCGCTGTCGAGGTTGGTGTGGCAGGCGTACAGCGCGATGCCGCGGCGGATGGCCCGCTCGACGCAGCGCTGCACCGTGTCCGCCGAATTGAAGCGCTTGAGCGCATGGAAGACGATCGGATGGTGCGTCACGACCAGGTCGCATCCCAGCCGCTCGGCCTCGTCCAGCACCTCCTCGGTCACGTCCACGGCCAGCAGCGCGGCGTGCGCCTCGTCCTCCCCGCGACCCACGATAAGCCCCGCATTGTCATAGGATTCCTGCCACCGAAGCGGCGCAAAGGTTTCGATAACCGTCGTAATATCCCTGATCTTCATAATCCTGAAAAATATGTCATCCGTTTTCTCCGCTCCGCGGCTCCGAACGCCGGAACCTTCCGGAAACGGTCCGCGCCCCGGAATCTCAGAACAACGACTGCTCGTAGAAGGCGAACAGCTCCTTGTGCTCCGGCTCCTCCTTCTTGCGGCGGGGCTTGCGCACCGGGCGCCGCGCGGCGCCGGGCGCTCCGTCCGCCGGGGATTCCGCACCGGACGGATCGCCGGCCGCTTCGTCGATCTTCACGACGGCCCGGGTCCGGCGGCGCGCCGGAGTCTCCGTATCGGGTATTCCTGCCTGCGGAGCCTCCGCGGCAGGCGTCGCCGCATCATCCGCAGACACGGCGGGCGGGGTATCGGGCGCGAGGCTCCCGGCCGCCGCGGGTCGTTCCGCGGAAACCGGTGCGGACGCGGGCGTTTCCGCCGGGGATTCGGCGCCGTAGTCGTCGCCCACCGCCACGATCTCGCCGTCGGCGGCCTTCAGGTCCTCGCGGACCTCGACGAGCAGGGCCCGGATCCGCTGCAACCGCTCCAGCAATTCGCCCGAGCGGTCCGCCGCATCGCCCGCAGGCTGGCGGCGCATCGCCCGCTTGGCCCCTTCGAGCGTCATGCCGCACTCCTTGACCAGGTGGTAGATCCGCTTCAGGTTCTCGACGTCCTGCGGCGTGAAGAGCCGGTTGCCCTTCTTGTTCCGCTTCGGCCGCAACACGCTGAACTGCGACTCCCAATGACGGATGAGCGACTGATTGACGTCGAACATTTCGGCGACCTCGCCCATCGAGTAATAGAGTTTTTCAGCCATATCTGTCAATCCTGTTTTATGATTCGCAACGAATTGGGATACAAGTTGTTCACCCGCCGTCCGATCCGCTTGGCGAAGCCCAGCGCGCGGCCGCGGGCCGCAATGAGGTTCATCCCCTCGGCCAATTCCCCGGGCGGGATGTCCTGCCGCCGCAGGTAGCGCACCGCCGTCGGCCCGTCCAGCTCCGCCACGGGCAGCGCCCCGCGGTTCAGCCCCGTGTGGAAGGCCAGCGCCGGATCGGGCTTCAGCACCCCCCGGAACACCTGCCCGAACGCCACGCCGGAATAGATCGCGGGCAGCGCTTCCGAAAGCGCCCGGACGGCGTCGGCCTGCGCCGCGAACCAGCCGTAGCAGGAGCCGGCCACCGTGCCGAAGCGCATCGCGCCGGGATCGAGCGTCCAGCGCGCCAGCTCGGCCGCAGTCGCCCGGTCGGCCGGAGCGAACACCGCACGGCGCGCCCGGGGCGTGCGCATCCGCCCCTCCGCATCGGGAGCCTTGCGGGCCACGGCGGCGAAAAATCCCTCGCCGACGGCCCGGTGGGGATAGAACCGATAGGTGCGGAACGCACCGACCCGGCCGCAGACGACGCCCCAGGCCCCGTCCACGGGCCGCTCCTCCGTCTCGGCAGCCTCGCTGCCGACGGCGGCGAGCAGCCGCTCCAGCACGCCCTCGTCCTCGTCGCGGTTGAACGTGCAGGTGCTGTACAGCAACGTGCCGCCGGGTTTGAGCGCCCGCCACGCCTCGCGCAGAATCTCCTCCTGCCGCGCGGCGCACACGCGCACGCCGCCCTCACTCCACTCGGCGCGGGAGGCCGGATCCTTGCGGAACATGCCCTCGCCCGAACAGGGGGCATCTACGGCCACGACGTCGAACCACGCCTCGAAGTCGCAGACGGCGCGCGGCTCGCAGGTCGTCACCACGACGTTGCCCGTGCCCCACTTGCGGACGTTGTCCGCCAGCACGGCGGCGCGGCGGCGGTCGATCTCGTTGGCGACGACCAGCCCCTCCGGCCCCGCGAGCGAGGCGTAGAGCGTCGTCTTGCCGCCCGGAGCGGCGCAGAGGTCCAGCACACGCGCACCGCGTACCGCCGCGCCGCCGAGCAGGTGTCCGACCGCCTGCGACGATGCCTCCTGCACGTAGTAGGCCCCGGCGTGGAAGTCGCTGTCGAAGGTGAACTGCGGCCGCGAAGCGAGGTAAAGGCCCCCGGCGCACCAGGGAACCCGCCCCGCGACGTCGAGCTGCGGCAGGCCGGGCGGTGTCTCCGTCCCGGAAAACGCCGCGCTCCCGGAGGCCCCGGAAGACACGGACGCACCGGATACGGCCTGCGGTGTCCCAGCGCCCCCCGGCCCCCCGGGGAGCACTTCGGAAAACAGCTCCGGGAGCCGGTCCGTCCCCGTCTTCGCGGGGTTCAGGCGTACGGAGACCGGCGGCGGCGCGTCGAGCGCCCCGCACAGGGCGCGCCCTTCGGCCGTCCCGAGGTCGCGCAGCACGCGTTCGACGAATTTCGGAGGCAGTTCCATGCTATTTTCCGGCCGCTTTCAGCGCATCGAGGCGCGCGCAAATCTTATCCAGCACCGCGGGGTCCGAGACGAAGTCCTCGTGGTCCTTGTCCACGACGAGCACCTCGCCGTCGTAGTTGTGTTCGATCCAGTCGTTGTACTTGTCGTTGAGCCGCTTGAGGTACAGCTCGTCGATGTTCATCTCGTATTCGCGGCCCCGCTTGCGGATCTGCGAGGTGAGCGTCGGCACGCCCGCCTTGAGGTAGATCAGCAGGTCGGGCTTGGGAATGAGCGTCGTGACGAGCCGGAAAATGCTCATGTAGGTCTCGATGTCGCGCGTGGCCATCAGCCCCATCTCGTGAAGGTTGCTCGCGAAGATGTACGCGTCCTCGTAGATCGTGCGGTCCTGGATGATGTCGCCCTGCGAGACGTCGGAGAGCATCTCCATCGTCTGCCGGATGCGGCTTCCGAGGAAATAGATCTGCAAGTTGAACGACCAGCGGTTCATGTCCTCGTAAAAATCGCCGATATAGGGGTTGTTGCTCTCCTCGAGGTAGGACCGCGCGTCGTAACGCGCCGTGAGCATCTGGGTCAGCGTGGTCTTCCCGCTGCCGATATTTCCGGCTATGGCTATATACATAATGATCCGTGTTTTAATCCTGTTCCGTTATCCGCTCCCCGTCCAGCGCGAGCACGTCGTCCGCCACGCGGCGATCGTTCACCAGCCGCGGGACCTTGTTCTTGCCCCGCGCACGCATCCATCGCAGGAAATAGCCCCGGGGAACCGTCACGATGCGCTGCCGTTCGAGCGTCGTGCGGCGCTTGGCATCGTAGTCCGAATTGACGGCCCGCAGCGCCTCGTCAAGCGCCCCGGCGAACCGTTCGGCGCTCTCCGGCTCGCGGTCGAACTCCACGATCCACTCGTGCGCCCCCCGTTCGCGCAGCGACATGTAGCACGGCGCCACGGTGTACTCCGCGACCGCGGCTCCCGACGCGCGGCAGGCCGCGGCCAGCGCCCGGTCGGCGTTATCGGCGATCAGCTCCTCGCCGAAGACGTTGATATACTGTTTCGTCCGGCCCGCGAAGCGGATGCGGTAGGGCGTCGTCGAGGTGAACTCCACCGTGTCGCCGATCTCGTAGCGCCACAGGCCGTTGTTCGACGTGACGAGCATCGCATAGACCTTGCCGCACTCCACGTCGGCCAGCGGCACGATGCGCTCCCCGTCGCGGAACTCGAAGAACGTGCCGTAGTCGAGCATCAGCAGCATGTCGTCGCGGCCCGGGTCGTCGGCCAGCGCGAAGAAACCCTCCGAAGCGTTATAGGTCTCCATGTAGTGCATTCCCTCCGAAGGCAGCAGCTCTTCGAACATGCGGCGGTAGGGGGTGAACTCCACCCCACCGTGGGCGAACAGCTCCAGCCGGGGCCACACTTCGAGCAGATTCTTCCGCCCGGTGAACTCCAGCACGCGGCGCATGAGCGCCAAATTCCACGACGGCACGCCCGCGAAGGCCGTGATCGGTTCGCCGACGCATTCGCGGCAGATCGCCTCGCACTTCGCGTCGAAGTCGGGAATGATCGCCGTCCCGATGCGCGGCGCGCGGAACCAGCCGCTCCAAAAGGTCGTCTCGTGGATCAGCAGCGCCGAGAGGTCCCCCACGAGGTTCCGCCCCTCGCACGCGCACGAACCGCCGAGCGTCAGGGTCTTGCCGTCGAAGACCCGCGTGCCGGGACGGGCCGCGGCGTAGAGCGTCGCCACGTCGCGCATACCCAGCGTATGATTCCACCACAACGACTCCCGCGTGACGGGGATGTACTTGCTGCGGTCGGAGGTCGTGCCCGACGAACGGGCGAACAGCCGGACGCGCCCGGGGGCCGTGACGCTGCGCACGCCCGCCATCATACGCTCGACATAGGGCTTGAAGGTCTCGTAGTCGAACGTCTCGACCTGCGACTGGAACCGCTCCACGGAGCGGATGTGCCGCAGGTCGTAGCGGTCGCCGAACTCCGTCAGGCGGCCCCGGCGCACCAGACGGCGGAGCATCCGCTCCTGCGTCTCGACGGGGTGCCGCCGGAAGCGGTCGATCGCCCGCGCACGCTGCGAGAACCACGTCTTGAGAATCGTATTGCGAAAAGACATAGTCAGTTAAAATAATACCCCACCTTCCCCACCGACGCGGGCATGGCGAAGAGCACGACCCGGTCGTAAGCCGAAATCTGCGTGTCATCCACGGCGATGAAAACCTTGTCGCCGCGCACGATGCCGCCGATGATCGCGTCCTCGGGCAGCCCGAGGTCCTTGATCGGGGCCTTCGTGGCCGGGGAGTTGGGCTTGACGATGAACTCCAGCACCTCGGCGTCGCTGCCCGTGAGGCACTTGATCGCCTGCACGTCGGTAGACATGGTGAAACGGAAAATGTTCGACGCCGTGACCAGCTTCTTGTTGATGATCGTGTCGATGCCGATCGACTCGGCCAGATTGATGTAATTGAGGTTCTCGACCTCGGCGATCACCTTCTTCACGCCCATGCGCTTGGCAAGCATCGCCGCCAGGATGTTCGTCTCGCTGCGGCCCGTCACGGCCACGAAGGCGTCCATGTTCGAAAGCCCTTCCTCCATCATCGCCTCCGTATTGCGGCCGTCCTCGTTGATGATGAGCGTCTTGTCGAGCGTCTCGGCCAGCCGGTAGGCCTTCTCGGCGTTGTAGTCCACCAGTTTGATGTTGATCTCGTCCTGCAACTCCGTGGCGATGCGGATGCCGATGCGCGAGCCGCCGAGGATCATCATGTTGCGCACGTCGATATTCGACCGACCGGAGAGCTCCATCACGTCGTGCACGGCGTCCTGCCGCGCGATGACGTAGATCACGTCGCCCTCCAGGTAGCGTTCGCCCAGACGCGGAATGATCGTCTCGCCGCCGCGCGTGATGGCCACGGTGCGGTAGCTCAGCGCCTCCTGCCCCTCGCCGAACCCCGACAGCGCCTCGCCCACGAGCGGCGAAGCCGGTTCGAGGCGGAAGACAGCCAGCGAGAGTTTGCCGCTCGAGAAATCGACGTACTCGGTGGTCGAGGTATGGCCCAGCAGGTTGATCACCTCGCGCGCCGCGACCTTCTCGGGATAGAACAGGTAGTCGATGCCCATGTCGATGAACAGCTCCTTGTTGTCCGGTTCGAGGTACTCGTTGTTGTCGATGCGGGCGATGGACTTCTTCGCCCCGAGCCGCTTGGCCAGCGTCGCCGCCACGATATTGTCCGTCTCCTCGTGATTGACGGCGATGAAAAGGTCGCATCTGCGCACCGCAGCGCGCCGCAGCACCGCGAAGGTCGTCGAGTCGCCCTCGACGGTGAGCACGTCGGCCAGACTGCCCACCTCGGCCAGCAGTTTCTGGTCGGCGTCGATAATGGTGATATCGTGGCCGTTGCCGCTCAACATCCGGGCCAGATGGCTGCCCATCTCGCCGGCTCCCGCAATTACGATCTTCATGGTCCGTGGTTCGCCGCCGGAGCCTCCCCCGCCGCACGCCGGGACACCGGCGAACGCGGAGCGGGAAACGACGGCCGCATTTTTGCAATTTAACTCACAAATATATACATTTGTCCCGGAAACCGCAAATCGCGGGAAAATTAAAAAACGAAACGTATGCCCTCCTGGTTGATCCTTCTGCTTTGCGCCGTGGCGGCCGTCGGTCTGTTCGTCCTCGGCATGTCGCTGACGCTGATGATAAAAGGCCATCACATCGACTCGGAAATCTCGACCAACAAGAACATGCAGCGGCTCGGAATCAAATGCGCCGTCCAGGAGACGCGCGAGGAGGACGGCACGGCCGCCTGCTCCGACGCCTCCCCGCTGTCCGGCTGCTCGGGCAACTGCGGGGCCTGCGACATCGAGCACAAATAGCCTCCCCGGCGCCCGCCCCGGAGGCCCGGAAAAAGGCCGTTCCGGAAAAATCGGGCTCCGGGAACGACAGGAATCCTACAATTCGCAGTATTTCGACCGGCAGACGAACCAGGGGTTGTGCAGGTCCGCCTCGTTGTACCGCAGCTCCGCATCCCCGGGCAGCGAACGGGTCGTCCCGCCGGCCTCCGCGAGAATGAGCTCCCCGGCGGCCGTATCCCACTCGTAGGTGCGGGTCGTACGCACGTAATAGTCCACGCTCCCCTCGGCCAGCATGCAGAATTTATAGGAACTGCCCTGCTCGACGACCTCCAGATCGGGATGCCGCGCCCGCAGGCGTTCGATATGCTCGTGCGTCTCGGAGGTCTGGTGCGAACGCGAAACGGCCACCCGCAGGTGGTCGTGACGCCTCTCCCGGGGCAGCGGCAGCCGGGTCCAGCCGCAGACGATCTCGTCGTAGGTGTAGGAGGCGCCGGCATCCGGGGCGACGCCCTCCTTGAGAAAGGAGCCGGCATTCCGCCCCGCGACATACATCTTCCCGAAATAGGGCACATAGACCACCGCTCCGATGCAGACGTTGTTCTCCATCAGGGCGATATTGACCGTGAACTCGTTGTTGCCCTTGATGAACTCCACCGTCCCGTCCAGCGGGTCCACCAGCCAGTAAAGCTCCCAGTTGCAGCGCTCCTCGTAGCGCATCTCGCGCCCCTCCTCCGAAAGGATCGGAATGCGCGTCGGCCCGAGGTACTCGCGGATGGTCCGGTGGGCCAGCCGGTCGGCCACCGTGATCGGCGTGCGGTCGTCCTTGAGGCTTATGTCGTAGTCGTCGAGGTTCTTATAGACTTGCATGATCGAGGCTCCGGCTCTCACGGCCGCATTGAACAGGGGCGGCAGCAGATACATTCTCACCTTGTCGTCAATCATCGTAGCGCGTTTTTGGGAATCCGAAGTTTGCATTGCCATGGTAAAGGTAACAACAATTTATCATATAACGAAGGATGCGGCGCACATATTTTGCGCCGTTCCGCTTTCGGACACGATCCCCGACCCGGGGACGAACGAGGGCGGAAGCGGAGGCTCCCTCCGCGCGTCGAAAACCGTGCCGGAACGCCGCGGTGCGAAAAAATTCCGCACAACGTTTTGCATATCCCGCAAAAAGCCGTATATTTGCACTCCGAATTATGTTTCAACACATAACACTCGAATTTAATGTACGTTATAGTAGAGATCGCAGGTCAGCAATTCAAAGCTGAAAAAGGTCGGAAACTTTATGTTCACCGTCTTCAGGGCGAAGAGAATTCGTCCGTAAGTTTCGACAAAGTCCTGCTCGCAGACAACGACGGTCAGGTCAAGGTCGGCGCACCTGTAGTAGAAGGCGCCGCAGTGAAATGCAAGATCCTGAAACATCTGAAGGATGACAAGGTTCTGGTCTTCAAGAAGAAGCGCCGCACGGGCTACCAGAAGTGCAACGGCCATCGCCAGTACCTGACGCAGATTCTCGTGGAGGAAATTGTTGCATAAACCTTTAAAAACGAAAGTAACATGGCACACAAGAAAGGTGTAGGTAGTTCGAAGAACGGCCGCGAGTCGGAAAGCAAGCGACTCGGCATCAAATTGTTCGGCGGCCAGTTCGCAAAGGCGGGCAACATCATCGTCCGTCAGCGCGGCACGGTTCATAACGCCGGCGAGAACGTAGGCATGGGCAAGGATCACACGCTGTTCGCACTCGTGGACGGAACCGTGGAGTTCTGCAAGAAGAGCGAGGGCAAATCCTACGTGAGCGTAACTCCGCTGAGCGAGTAAGCCAGCGGCACTGCAAAAGTCCGGGGGGGGGTAAGGTCTGCCTCCGGAAAGGGAAACGAAATCATCGGTCTCCGGTTCGCCGGGGACCGATTTTTCTTTTTCATCGCAGAAACGACCGGAAACGAACGCAGCAGGTCTCCCCTGCTATCGGCCCCCGTCCGGCGGAGGCAGGAAGAGACAGGGACGGCGGTAGCAGAGATTTTCGCGCGGCAGCAGACCGGCAGACGCAAAGGTCCGAAACCCGGAAACAGGCGGCAACGACGGCCATAAAGGCGGTCGGGGAAAAGGCCGGGGCAACCGGAACAGCCGGGATAGCTCGAACTGCCGGGGCAGGCCCCGGCCTCCGGAGCGACAGGCAGCCGGGGCGAGGGGCTGCCGGAGCGAGGGGTTACCGAAACGACAGGCTGCCGGAACGACAGGCACGGAAAATCCGGCTGCCGGGGAGTATCGCAAAACAGACGCAAAAAGTCCGGCTGCGGAATGCAGCCGGACCTGTCGCACGAAGATGCGGGACAGCCCGCACCGTGTCTATTTCCGCTCCGCTTCGGCGGAAGCCTCGGGAGCCGCGGCACGGAACCCGGCCAGCAGCGTCTTGTCGTCGTAGAGCTTCAGCTCCGAACCCACGATCTCGTAGCGATCCACTTCGTCGAGCATCCTGACGAAAGCATCCTCGTACTGCATGTCGGGGCAGGCCATCCGGGTCATGCCCAGATTGCCGAACTCCAGCTTGCCGTCCTGCTTCTCGTACTTGCCGAAGAAGCGGTTGCAGTTGGTGCGTCCCGAAACGAGCGTGTCGGCGGCATCGAATTTCAGCGTGAAGGCATCCGCCCCGGCATTGATCGCTTCGGCGGGGATTCCCTCCATCTCCGCGAGTTTCCAGGTCGTGCCTTCGAGTGCGGTCTGCGCGCCTCCGCAGCAAGCCGTCATGGCTGCAAACAGAACGGCAGCCGTAAAAATCTTTTTCATGCTTTATTGTTTTTAAAGAGTCATTTCAACCGACGGATCCGCCGGGAAGCCCCGGCCGCAGACGGAATCGCAAATATACGCAAAGATTCCCGCATCCGCAAAAAAGCGGGCCGCCTTTTAAGGCCGGCCCGCAACTTGCATGCCCGAAAGAGCGTCAGATCTTCTGAAGCCGCAGCGCGATCTCCATTTCGGTCGTATTGTCCTTGAGATCCTTGATGATCTTGCCAGCGTCGATGCCCATCGTCACCGAAGAATCGAGCGAACCGAGCAGCGAGGAGAATACGTCGAGGAACGGAACCATCATGGCACGGTCCACATAAACCTTGACCACACCGTTCTCCTGAACATATTTCAGCGGAATGGCGTAATAATCATCGGCCGATACGATACCCAGCGAGGGATACTGCGTCAGCAGTCCGTCGATCAATGCGGGAACGTCGAGGTCGGCTCCGCCCGCGGCCTTCAGAAAGTCACGGCCGATCTTGAAATAGAGCTTGCTGTCCTTCGTGTAGTAGCCGATCGCACCCTCGGGCAGAATCTCCGAGGTCTCGGCGTTCGGGAACGACTTCACCCTCCCACCGAACTTCGGATTCAACAAAGCGCCCAAAATGGCCGAAACGTCCGTTCCCTCGACGATCAGATCCTTGTACTGCGCACCGAACGAACCGTCGTTCTTCAGCTCCACGCCGATCAGGCCGCCCTTCACGATACCCGATCCTACGGCCTCGACCATGCTCAGCACCGTATTCATCGGCATCTGATAAGGAAAACCGGAAATCTCCGTCAGGTCTATTCCCGGAATGTTGTCGGGATCGGTCCATGTAACGTCGAAAGTCAGGTAGTACTCCTGCATCTCTTCGGGATCGGCGGCGGTCGGCCGGGATACGGAGGCCGGCTTATAGCTGCCGATAAGCTCCGAAGAGAAAGGCGGCGGCGTATTTTTCTTGTTATCGTCGTCGCACGACACGGACGACACGGCTATCGCACAGAGAGCGGCGATCAGCGAGAATTTCGTAAACAGGTTTTTCATAACGATCTTATTAAAGTGTTTTCCATTCAATTCCGGACAAAAATATCCCTTTCCGCAGAATGAAACAAATTAATTCATCGGACCCGGGGCATTCCCCCACGAACGCACCGTTTTTCATCACGAAAAAACACGGAAGGGCCGCGGCTTGTCTGCCGCGGCCCTTCGCACCTATTTTTATATACGGGATCAGTACTCCATCTTCGCACGGCGCACATAGCCGTTGTAACGCCACTTGGCGTTCTCCTCGGCTGCGGCGAACAACTCGTCGGCCTCGGCCGGGAAGGATTTCTGCAACGACGTGTAGCGCACCTCCTTCATCAGGAACTCACGGAATTTCGTCCAGTCCGGCTCCTTCGAGTCGAGCACGAAGGGATTCTTGCCCTCCTCCTCGAGCTGCGGATTGTAGTGCCACAGATGCCAGTATCCGCAGGCCACGGCCTCCTTGCCCACGGTCTGCGTGCGCGTCATGCCGCCCTTGATGCCGTGGTTGATACACGGCGCATAGGCGATCACCAGCGACGGACCCGGATAGGCCTCGGCCTCCTTGAGCACGTTGAAGAGCTGCTGCTGCGAAGCGCCGATCGAAACCTGCGCCACATAGACATAGCCGTAGGTCATGGCCATCGCGCCGAGGTCCTTCTTGCGGATGCGCTTGCCGCTCGAAGCGAACTTCGCCACGGCGCCCACGGGAGTGGCCTTCGACGACTGTCCGCCGGTATTGGAGTAAACCTCGGTGTCGATCACCAGGATATTCACGTCCTGACCCGACGCCAGCACGTGGTCCACGCCGCCGTAGCCGATGTCGTAGCCCCAGCCGTCGCCGCCGATGATCCACTGCGACTTCTTCACGAGCCAGTCCTTGTGCTCGAGAATCTTCCGGCAGTAGTCGCAGCCGCAGGCCTCCAGCATCGGAAGCAGGCGTGCCGTGACCTCGGCCGAACGGGCCGACGAACCGCGGTTCCCGATCCACTCGCGCATCACGCCCTTCAACTCCTCGGAGCACTTGTCGCACGAAGCGATGGCGGCCTCCATCGTCTCCTGGATCCGGTCGCGGAGCTTCTCGATACCGATGTGCATACCCAGACCGAACTCGGCGTTATCCTCGAAGAGCGAGTTGGCCCAGGCCGGCCCCTGCCCCTTCTCGTTGGTGCAGTAAGGCGTCGAGGGAGCCGAACCCGAATAGATCGAGGTGCAGCCCGTGGCGTTGGCGACCATCATCTTGTCGCCGAACAACTGCGTGATGGCCTTGATGTAGGGCGTCTCGCCGCAGCCGGCGCAGGCTCCCGAGAACTCGAACAGCGGCTGCGCGAATTGCAGGTTCTTCACCGATTTGGTCTTATCGACGACCTGCTTGTAGCCGATGTTCCCGGTGATGTAGTCCCAGTTCTTCTGCTGCGGGAGCTGCTCCTCGAGCGGACGCATGACGAGCGCCTTCTGCTTGGCGGGGCAGACGTCCACGCAGTTGCCGCAGCCCGTACAGTCGAGCGGCGAAATCTGGATGCGGAACTTGTACTCCTTCGTCTCGCCCAGGCCCTGCTTCCACTCCACGCCCGAAGCGGCGGCCTCCTCCTCCGTGGCGAGGAACGGACGGATCACGGCGTGCGGGCAGACATAGGCGCACTGGTTGCACTGGATACAGTTGGCGATCTGCCACTCGGGAACGTTCACGGCGATACCGCGCTTCTCGTAGGCGGCCGTGCCGTTGTCCCACGTGCCGTCCTCGCGGCCGTCGAAGGCCGAGACGGGCAGCCGGTCGCCCTTCAGACCGTTGATCGGCTCGACGATCCGGCGGACGAACTCGGGATACGAGGCGTTCGAGACGTGCTCGAAGCCCTTGTCCTCGATCGCGGCCCACTCGGCCGGAACCTCGACCTTCACCACGGCGCTGCCGCCGGCATCCACGGCCGCGTAGTTCATGTTCACGATGTCCTCGCCCTTCTTGCCGTAGGACTTCAGGATGGCGTGCTTCATCTCCTCGACGGCCTTCTCGAACGGAATGACGTTCGCGATCTTGAAGAAGGCCGACTGCATGATCGTATTCGTGCGCGAACCCAGCCCCAGCTCGGCGGCGATCTTCGTGGCGTTGATGACGTAGAAGTTGATCCTGTTCTTGGCAAGGTAAGCCTTCATGTGGTCGGGCAGCGTGGCGCAGGTGGTCTCGGGGTCATGCACCGAGTTGAGCAGGAACGAGCCGCCGGGCTTCAGGCCCTTCAGCACGTCGTACTTGTCCACGTACGACGGCACGTGGCAGGCCACGAAGTCGGGCGTGGTCACCAGATAGGGCGACGTGATGGGCAGGTCGCCGAAACGCAGGTGCGACGAGGTATAGCCGCCCGACTTCTTCGAGTCGTAGGAGAAGTAGGCCTGGCAGTACTTGTTCGTCGAACCGCCGATGATCTTGATCGAGTTCTTGTTGGCGCCCACCGTGCCGTCGGCGCCCAGACCGAAGAACAGCGCCTCGAACGTGCCGGGCTTGGCGAGCGAAATCTCCTCGCCCACCGGGAGCGAGAGGTTCGTCACGTCGTCGGTGATGCCCACCGTGAAGTGCTCCTTCGGAGCCTCCGCGGCCAGGTTCTCGAAGACGGCCAGAATCTGGGCCGGCGTGGTGTCCTTCGACGAGAGGCCGTAGCGGCCGCCGACGATCATCGGCTGGAGCTTCTTGCCGTAGAACATGGACTTCACGTCGAGGTAGAGCGGCTCGCCCTCGGCTCCCGGCTCCTTCGTGCGGTCGAGCACGCAGACTCGTTTGACGCTCGCGGGCAGCACGTCGAAGAAATATTTCTCCGAGAAGGGACGGTAGAGGTGTACGGTCACCAGACCCACCTTGCGGCCCTGCTTCGACAGGTAGTCGATCGTCTCCTTGACGGTCTCCGTCACCGAGCCCATGGCCACGACGATGTGTTCGGCCTCGGGATGGCCGTAATAGACGAAGGGTTTGTAGTCGCGGCCCGTGATCTTCGAGATCTCGCGCATGGTGTCGGCCACCATGTCGGGCACGGCGTCGTAGAACTTGTTGGCCGCCTCGCGCGTCTGGAAATAGATGTCGGGGTTCTGCGCCGTACCGCGCGTGACGGGGTGCTCGGGGTTGAGCGCCCGGGCACGGAAGGCCTTCAGCGCATCGCGGTCGAGCAGCGCCGTGAGCGACGCCTCGTCGATCAGCTCGATCTTCTGAATCTCGTGCGAGGTGCGGAATCCGTCGAAGAAGTGCAGGAAAGGCACGCGGGCCTTCAGCGCCACGAGGTGCGCGACGCCCGCCAGGTCCATCACCTCCTGCACGGACGAGGTGGCCAGCATGGCGAAGCCCGTCTGCCGGGTGGCCATCACGTCCTGATGGTCGCCGAAGATCGACAGCGACTGCGCGGCCAGCGCGCGGGCCGAAACGTGGAAGACGCCCGGCAGCAGCTCGCCCGAAATCTTGTACATATTGGGGATCATCAGCAGCAGACCCTGCGACGCGGTGAACGTCGAGGTCAGGGCGCCGCTCTGCAGCGAACCGTGCACGGCGCCCGCGGCGCCCGCCTCCGACTGCATCTCGACGACCTTCACGGTCTCGCCGAAGATATTCCTGCGCCCCTGCGCGGCCCACTCGTCCACGAGTTCGGCCATCGTCGATGACGGCGTGATGGGATAGATCGCCGCAACCTCCGAGAACATGTAAGCCACATGAGCCGCAGCGTAGTTTCCATCACACGTGATGAATTTCTTTTCTGCCATTTTTCCGAGTTTTAGATAATATTCGTGTGTTATGACGGCCTTCCGGCCGCTGTCCTGCGGGACAGCGCTGCAAAGATAAAAAATTCGGCGCAAAAAACAGCCCGGTTTCCGTCCGAAAAATTGTAAAAAAACACGTTTTCGGGTGTTATCCGAATAACAGCCGCATTGTTATTCGGATAACAGAAACACGCATAGAATCACGGGGTTGCGAAAAGGGACTTTCCGACAGCGGATTACCCGCAACGCTCCCGCGCGGCGCGGCGGAATGCGGCAAAGGAGGGTGCAGCACAGCAAGGTGCGGCAGGGTGCGGCGGGACTCGGCGGAGTACGGCAGGGCAGCGCGGCACAGAAAGTGCGGCGGGACACGGCGCGGCGGGACGCGAAAGACCCGGAGACGCAGGGACGGCCGCATCACGGTCCGAACACAGGCTCCCCCGGAGGCCCGGAAGCCCGGCCGCCCCGACCGGACATTTCTCCGGAAACTCCGCACGAACTCCCTCCCCCGGACGGAACCGTGCGGGACGAAGGGTCCCCGACGACGGCTGCGGAAATAAATTTGACATTGCACGCTCCTTGCACTATCTTTGCCGTATGATCGCATACGAACGAACGACACTCGCCAACGGCCTGACCGTGGCGGTGAACCGCGACCGGGCCTCGAAGCTCGCCGCGGTGAACATCCTCTACAAGGTCGGGGCACGCAACGAAAACCCCGCACGCACGGGATTCGCCCACCTGTTCGAGCACCTCATGTTCCGCGGCACGCGCGAAGTGCCGAACTTCGACCTGCCGGTGCAGATGGCCTCGGGCGACAACAACGCCTTCACGAACAACGACTACACGGACTTCTACATCACGCTCCCGAAGGACAATCTCGAAACGGCACTCTGGCTCGAAAGCGACCGCATGGAAGGGCTGGAGATCACCCCCGAGAAGCTCGCCGCCGAGAAGAAGGTGGTCATCGAGGAGTTCCGCCAGCGCTACCTCAACCAGCCGTACGGCGACCAGACGATGCTTCTGCGCGCGCTGGCCTACAAGGTACATCCCTACCGCTGGGCGGCCATCGGACTGACGACGGAGCACATCGCCTCCGCATCGCCGGACGACGTCGGGGAGTTCTACCGCACCCACTACCACCCGTCGAACGCCATCCTGTCGATCTCGGCGGACATGGAGGAGGAGCGGATGCTGGAGCTGGCCGAAAAATGGTTCGGAGGGCTGCCGGACACGCCCCGCCCCGCCGCACCGATTCCGCAGGAGCCGCCGCAGGAGGCCCCGCGGCGCGAGGAGGTAGAACGCGACGTGCCGGCCACGACGGTCACCGTGGCCTACCGCATGGGGACGCGCACCTCGCCCGACTTCTATACGGCCGACCTGGTTTCGGACCTCCTGTCAGGCGGCGACTCCGGGCGGCTGTACCGCCACCTGGTCAAGGAACGGCGGCTGCTTTCGAGCGTCAATGCCTACGTGACGGGAGACCTGGACCCGGGGTTGTTCGTCTTCACGGGACAGTTGCTGCCGGGCGTGGCTCCCGAAGCGGCCGAAGCGGCCTTCCGCGAGGAGATCGAGGCGCTCCGAACCGCCCCCATATCGCAGTACGAGACCGAAAAGGTCAAGAACAAATTCGAGGCGAACACGCTGTTCGGCGAGTTGAACGTGATGAACAAGGCCATGAACCTCGGCTTCTACGAAATGCTGGGCGACCTGCCGCTCATCAACGGAGAGGTGGCGCGTTACCGCGCCGTCTCGGACGAGGACATCCGCGCCTTCTGCCGCAGCACGCTCCGGCCCGAAAACGCCTCCACACTCATCTACAAAGCGCGCAAATGACACGACAACCCCGCATAACGCACTCCGAAGTCGAGGTTCCCGCAGCGGCGGAGACCCTCCTCGGAAACGGCATCCGCCTCTACACGCTCGCCTCGGAGGATTTCGAGGTGCTGCGCATCTCGTTCGTATTCCGCGCCGGATCGGCCGTGCAGCGCACGCCCTTCTCGGCCTCGGCCACCGCGAACCTGCTCGCGGAGGGGTCGCCGGAGATGACGGCCGCCGAGATCGCCGAACGGCTGGACTACTACGGCTCGTGGTACGACGTGAACATCGACCGCGACTACGCCTACGTCAATTTCGCCACCCTCTCGAAATTCTTCGCCGAGACGCTCGCCGTGGCCGAACACATCCTGCTGCGCCCCGCCTTCCCCGAGGAGGAGCTGCGCACCTACTGCGCCAAGCGGAAGCAGCGGCTGGCCATCGACCGCACGAAGGTGGACGTCGAGGCGCGCGAAGCCTTCGCCCGGGCCCTGTTCGGGCCGCAGCACCCCTACGGCACGTCGTACGACGAGGCGGAGTACGACCGTCTGACGCGCGCCGACGTGGTGGAGTTCCACCGCCGCCGCTATACGGCGGAGAACTGCTTCGTGGTATGCAGCGGCCGGATCGGCGAGCGGGAACGGCAGGCCGTAGCGGCCCTGGCCGAACGGATTCCGCACGGCGGAGCTACGGTCCCGGCAGCGTTTCCCGCCCCGGTCACCGAACACGAAGCGTTCGTCGGACACCCCGGCGCCGTGCAGTCGTCGCTGCGGATCGGACGGCTGCTCTTTCCGCGCCAGCACCCCGATTTCCTGGGGATGCAGGTCGTGGCCACGGCGCTGGGCGGCTACTTCGGCTCGCGGCTGATGCGGAACCTGCGCGAGGAGCACGGATACACCTACGGCGTGGTGGCCGCGATGGTCAATTTCGAACGCGAAGGCTACTTCGCCGTGGCCACGCAGGTCGGAACCGACGTGACGCGCGCGGCCCTGCAAGCGATCTACGACGAGATCGAACGGCTGCGCACGGAGCCGATGCCCGCCGAGGAGCTGGAGATCGTGAAGAACATGATGACGGGCGAGATGATGCGCATACTCGACGGACCGTTCGGCATTGCGGACGTGACGATCGAGAACATCCTCTGCGGCACGGACAACGCCTCGATCGGCGAGAACATCCGCCGCATCCGCGCCATGACGCCCGCCGACGTGCAACGCCTCGCACAACGCTACCTCGCCCGCGAGGAGCTGGTGACGGCGGTGGCCGGCGCGGCGGATCCGCGGCAGGCATAAAACGACCGGCACAGGACGGTCCGGGCGCAGGAAGTCCGGACACAGGAAGTCCGGGCGCATTCCGTCAGGCGCGGTGTTCGGCGACCCAGTTCGTCAGGGCGACGAAATCGGCGACCGAAAGCTGCTCGGCACGACGGGTGAAGAACGGATGTTCGGCGCCGCCGAAATCCCCGAAAGCCGCCCGGAGCGCATTGCGGATCATCTTGCGCCGCTGGCCGAAGGCGGCCTTCACGACGCGGACGAACAGCGCCTCGTCGCACGCGAGACGCCGCGTGGCATTGCGGCGCAGGCGGATGACGGCGCTCTTGACCTTCGGGGGCGGGTTGAACACCGTCTCGCTGACGGTGAAGAGGTATTCGATGTCGTACCACGCCTGCAGAAGCACCGAGAGGATGCCGTACTCCTTCGATCCGGGCCCCTCGGCGATCCGTACGGCGACCTCCCGCTGGACCATGCCGACGCACTCGGGAACCAGGTCGCGGTACTCGAGCACCCTGAAGAAGATCTGCGACGAAATGTTGTAGGGGAAGTTGCCGATGATCCGCAGCCCGCGGGGGAAACGCGCACGCAGGTCCATCTTCAGAAAATCGCCCTCGATAAGCCGCGGGGCGAACTCCGGGTAGTGCGCATGAAGATAAGCGACGCTTTCGGCGTCGATCTCCGCGCCCCAGGTCACAAGGTCCGTGCGGCGCAGCAGGAACTGCGTCAGCACTCCCATACCGCACCCCACCTCGAGCACGTCGCACGCCTCCGCGGCCGTGTCTGCGGCCGGGACATCCGCCCCGGTCGCCCCGGCACACGGTACGGCATGCTCCGAAGCCGCCGGCCCCGGAGCGGCCGGATGCAGGCGGATCGCACCGCCCGACAGGGCGTCGCAGATCTTGCGCGCGATATTGAGGTCCGTCAGGAAATGCTGTCCCAACGCCTTCTTGGCTCTTACTTCCGTCATAGTGCCGCAAAGATAGCAATTCCCGCAGGGAAGCGCAACAGCACGCGCCGAAAAGCGGCCCGGAGACAAGAAAGAGACCGGAGACGCCCGGTCATCGCTTCGAACGGCGGAGGCGGCGCTTCTCGCGCAGCTCCTCCTCGCGCTGCTCCCGGCGCAGCCGCCGCTGCGTCAGGCGGAACGTGTAGAGCAGTCCGACGAATCCGACGCCGAGAAGCGCGACCCAGAACCACACGGCGATCCCGTGCGGCACGTACTCCAGCGCATAGATTATCCCCGCGACGGCCAACACCATCAACACCAGGCGCACGACCTGCATCAGATTGAGTTTCATAACACGGTAAAAATTAAGGTATCCTGTATTTGTCCGCCTCGGCGACGTGTCTGCGCCGTTTCTTCTTCGCTTCGTTCCAGACCATGGCGGCCCCGAAGACGACGAACAGCAGCGAAAGCAGCGTGTTGTACACGTCCACCCTCCGCACGCAGTCCCAATAGACATTGACACCGAACCACACCAGCGTCACACAGAAAAACAATACGGCCAACGTAAAAGTCTTCTTGTTCATAGGCATCTATTTTTAAGGTTCCAGGTTGTCCTTCTCCACTCCCCGAGGCTGCCGCGCCGGCGCTGCGCCGGATCAGTTGCCCTGCTCGCAGATGAATTTGATCCGCACCAGACGGATCTCCTCCTCGGTATAGTCCGACCCCAGCTCCCCGATGGCCGCGTCGAGCGAATCGCTCTCGGCGTCCTCCTTGAAGTAGAGGTAAATGTCTTCCACCTTGTCCTCGTCCATGAAATCCTTCAGGTAGTACGAAATATCGAGTTTCGTACCCGAATTGACGATGCCTTCGATCTCCGTGAGTAGCTCGTCGAAATCGAGGTCCTTAGCCCGGGCGATGTCCTCGAAGTCCATCTTGCGGTCGATCGACTGGATGATGAAAATCTTGTTGCCCGACTTGCTGGCCACCGACTTGACGACCATGTCCTGCGGCCGGATGATCTCCTTCTCCTCGACGTAGGCCTTGATGAGCTTGACGAACTCCGCGCCGAACTTGCGGGCCTTGCCCACGCCGACGCCCGTGATGTTCTGCATCTCCTCGATCGTCACGGGATACTGCACGGCCATATCCTCGAGCGACGGGTCCTGGAAAATGACGAAAGGCGGCAGCCCGTGCTGCTTGGCGACCTTCTTGCGCAGGTCCTTGAGCATCGAGAAGAGCTCCTCGTCGGCCGCGCCGCCGCGCCCCACCGGAGCCACGGCCTCGGCCTCCTTCTCCTCCTCGTCGTAGTCGTGGTCGAGGGTCACGGTGACCGGATAGGGCATGGCCACATAGTCCTCGCCCCGCTTGTTGATCGAAATCAGGCCGTAATTCTCGATATTCTTGTCCACCAGTCCCATGATGAGCGCCTGCCGCAGCACCGCGCCCCAGAACCGCGCGTCGTGCTCGGCCCCCGCGCCGAACCACTTCGACTTGTTGTGGCCGTAGCTCTTGATGAGGGCCGTATTCTTGCCCACCAGCACGTTGATCAGGTAGTCCGTCTTGAACTTGTCGCCGAGGTCGTGCAGCGCCTCGAGGGCCATGCGGAGTGCAGCCCGGGCGTCGATCCTGGGCTTGGGATGGCGGCAGTTGTCGCAGTTGCCGCAGTTCTCCTCGGTGTACTCCTCGCCGAAATAGTGCAGCAGCGTCTTGCGGCGGCACATCGAACTCTCGGCGTAGGAGACCGTCTCGAGCAGCAGCAGCTTCCCGATCTCCTGCTCGGCAACGGGCTTGCCCTGCATGAACTTCTCGAGCTTCTGAATGTCCTTGTAGCTGTAAAAGGTCAGGCAGTGTCCTTCGCCGCCGTCGCGGCCCGCACGCCCCGTCTCCTGGTAGTAGCCCTCGAGCGACTTGGGAATGTCGTAGTGGATGACGTAGCGCACGTCGGGCTTGTCGATGCCCATGCCGAAAGCGATCGTGGCGACGATCACCTCGACGCGCTCCATCAGGAAGTCGTCCTGGTTGGCGGCGCGCGTCGCGGCGTCCATGCCCGCGTGGTAGGCCAGCGCGCGGATGCCGTTGGCCACGAGCAGTTCGGTCAGCTCCTCGACCTTCTTGCGGCTCAGGCAGTAGATGATGCCGCTCTTGCCCTCGTTCTGCTTGATGAAGCGGATGATCTCGCGGTCCACGTCGTGTTTGGGCCGGATCTCGTAGTAGAGGTTCGGACGGTTGAACGACGACTTGAAAACCGCGGCGTCGGACATGCCCAGGTTCTTCTGGATGTCGAGCTGCACCTTGGGGGTGGCCGTGGCCGTCAGGGCGATCAGCGGCGCCGGACCGATCTCGTTGATGATCGGCCGGATACGGCGATACTCCGGGCGGAAGTCGTGGCCCCACTCCGAGATGCAGTGCGCCTCGTCGATGGCGTAGAACGAAATCCGTATCTTGCGCAGGAACGCCACGTTGTCCTCCTTGGTGAGCGATTCGGGAGCGAAGTAGAGCAGCTTGGTCTTGCCCGCCAGCACGTCCGAGCGTACCTGCGTGACGGCCGTCTTGTTGAGCGACGAATTGAGGAAATGGGCGATGCCCGACTCGGCCGAGAAGGTGCGCATGGCATCCACCTGGTTCTTCATCAGGGCGATCAGCGGCGAGATGACGATGGCCACCCCGTCCATGAGCAACGCAGGGAGCTGGTAACACAACGACTTGCCCCCGCCCGTGGGCATGAGCACGAACGTATCCTTCCCCTCCAGTACATTGCGGATGACCGCCTCCTGATTCCCCTTGAACGACGAAAAGCCGAAATACTCTTTCAGTTTGCCGTGCAAGGAGGCCGAATCGTATTGTTCCATTTCGACGCTATTGCTCCGTTAAGATTAGAAAATTCATTGTAAAGATAAAAAAGATTTCGGAAAAAAACATAACTTTGTGAAAAATTTATCGAAAACACGCCATGCGCCTATACACCAGCGAACTCGTCAAGAAATACAAGGCCCGTACGGTCGTCAATCACGTCTCGATCGACGTCAATCAGGGCGAAATCGTCGGCTTGCTGGGACCCAACGGCGCCGGCAAGACCACGACCTTCTACATGATCGTGGGGCTTATCAAGCCCAACGACGGGCGCATCTTCCTCGAGAACGACGAAAAGCAGATCACCGAGCTGACCGGGCTGCCCGTCTATCGCCGCGCGCAACTGGGCGTGGGCTATCTGGCCCAGGAGGCTTCGGTTTTCCGCCGCCTGTCGGTCGAGGACAACATCCGGGCCGTACTCGAGATGACCGACTTTTCGAAGGAGTACCAGCGGGAGCGCGTCGAGGCGCTCATCGAGGAGTTCCGCCTCCAGAAGGTGCGCAAGAGCCTCGGCATCCAGCTCTCGGGCGGCGAGCGGCGGCGCACGGAGATCGCGCGGGCGGTGGCCATCAACCCGGCCTTCATCCTGCTCGACGAGCCGTTCGCGGGCGTGGACCCGATCGCCGTGGAGGACATTCAGTCGATCGTGGCGACGCTCAAGCACAAGAACATCGGCGTCATCATCACCGACCACAACGTGGACGAGACGCTGGCGATCACCGACCGCACCTACCTGCTCTACGAGGGCAAGATACTCAAGACCGGCACGGCCGAGGAGCTGGCCGCCGACCCGATGGTGCGCAAGGTTTACCTGGGACAGCACTTCGAGCTGAAGAAAAGCCACCAACTGACGCAGGAGATGAAAAACCGCAAGGGACAGGAGTTGCAGGCGCAGGCCGCCTCCGACACCCGGACGGCGCGGGGAGAGCAGTCGGTTCCGGCCGGCACCGGCGCCGGGAACGCTCCGGCGGAAGCGGACGAAAAGCCCGGAACGGGCGCGGCTCCGCGGAAAAACGGATAATCTTATGGACAAGACGGTTCCGCAGGGCCGCGTCAAAGGCACGCTGACGCCGCCCTGCTCGAAAAGCTATGCACAGCGTGCCCTGGCGGCGGCGCTGCTCTCCGAAGGGGAGTCGTGCCTGCGCAACCTCGAATACTGCGACGACACCCGTGCGGCCCTGCGCTGCATCGAAACGCTCGGCGCCTCCGTCCGCGGCGCGGACGGAGGGACGGTGACGATCCGCGGCGGTCTCCGTCCGCGGGGCAGCATTCTCCGCGTCGGGGAGTCGGGGCTCTCGACACGGCTCTTCACCCCCATTGCGGCGCTTTGCGACATGCCCGTCACCATCGAAGGCGAAGGGACGCTTTTAAGCCGCCCGATGCACATGATGACCGCCCCTCTGCGGGCGCTGGGCGTCGAGATCGCGGACACCGGCGGGCGGCTGCCCCTGCGGGTGCGCGGTCCGATCCGCGGCGGCGAGGTCGCGGTGGACGGCTCGGTCTCGTCGCAGTTCATCACGGGGCTGCTGCTCGCGCTGCCCCGGGCGGAGCGGGACACGACGCTCTACGTCCGGCGGGCCGTCTCGACACCTTATTTAGATATGACGCTGGCGACGGCCGCACGCTTCGGCGTAGAGATCAGCCAGCGCGACTACGAGGAGTTCTACATCCCCGGCGGGCAACGCTACGAGCCGGCGGATTTCGCCATCGAAGGCGACTGGAGCGCCGCGGCGATGCTGCTGGTGATGGGCGCCACGGCCGGAGAGATCACCGTAAGGAACGTCTCGATGCTCTCGAAGCAGGCCGACACGGCCGTCTGCACGGCCCTCGCACGCGCCGGAGCCGCCGTCATCCACGAAGGGCAGGCCGTCACGGCGGCGCACCGCCCCCTGCACGCCTTCGAGTTCGACGCCACCCACTGTCCCGACCTCTTCCCCGCCCTCGCGGCGCTGGCGGCGGCGGCCGAAGGGGTGAGCACGATCCGCGGCACGTCGCGGCTGGAGTACAAGGAGTGCAACCGTGCGGAGGCGATCCGCGACGAGTACGCCAAGCTCGGAATCGAAGTGGACACCTCGGAGGAGGACGTCATGCGGATCCGCGGCGGCGCGATCCGCAGCGCGCGGGTCCGCAGCTACGGCGACCACCGGATGGCCATGTCGCTGGCCGTCGCGGCGCTGCGCTCGGACGGAGAGGTGGAGATCGAAGGGGCCGAGAGCGTGGCCAAGAGCTACCCGGACTTCTTCGGAGACCTGGAGCGGGTCCGCATCTGATCCCCGGCCGACAGCGGCCGAAACCGTACCGGCACGAAGCCGGATGCGGCAACGATAAACGAACAACCGAAATTCCATGAATCAATTCGGAACCAATTTCCGGCTCGCCGTATGGGGCGAATCGCACGGCCCGCAGATCGGCGTCACGATCGACGGCGTAAGTCCCGGCATTCCCCTCTCGGAGGCGGATTTCGCCGAAGACCTGGCCCGGCGGCGCAGCGGCGCGCCCGGCACGACGCCCCGCCGCGAGGCCGATGCGCCGCAGATCGTCTCGGGCGTCTATGAAGGGTACACGACGGGGGCGCCGCTGACCGTCGAATTCACGAACGCCGACACCCGTTCGCAGGACTACGCCGCCCTGAAGACCCACTACCGCCCCTCGCACGCCGACCTGACGGCCGTCCGCAAATTCGGCGGGTTCAACGACCCGCGCGGCGGAGGCCACTTCTCGGGGCGCATCACGCTGGGGCTGGTGGCCGCGGGCGTCGTGGCCAAGAAGATGCTCGGGGAGCGCGTCCGCTTCTCGACGCAAATCGTCGAGATCGGCGGCTGCACCGACCCGGCGCGCTTCGACGACCTCCTGCGCGAGACGGCCGCCGCGAAGGATTCGGTGGGCGGCATCGTGGAGTGCCGCGCCGAAGGGGTGATGCCCGCCTTGGGCGAACCCTTCTTCGACTCGACGGAGAGCCTCATCGCCCACCTGCTGTTCTCGGTCCCCGCAGTCAAGGGGGTGGAGTTCGGCAGCGGATTCGCCGCGGCGCGGATGCGCGGCTCGGAGCACAACGACCCGATCGTGGACGCCTCGGGACTCACGGCGACGAACCACGCCGGAGGCATCGTCGGCGGCCTCACGAACGGCAATCCGCTCGTCGTGCGGGCCGCCGTGAAACCCACGGCGAGCATCGCCCGCGAACAGATGACCTACAACCTTGCGACGGACCGCATGGAGCCGCTCGAAATCCGCGGACGACACGACGTCTGCATCGCCCTGCGTGCGGCGGTGGTCGTCGAGGCGGCCGTCGCCATCGCCCTCGAGGACCTGCTTCTCCGCTGCCGCGCATGACACGCCGCGAAGCCATCGGACGCCTCGCCGCACGGCTCGTCCCCCTCTACGATCCGCGCGAAGCGCGCAGCATCGCGCTCGCGGCCGCGGCGGGAATTTCGGGCCTCACGACGACGGCACTGCTCACCGACCCCGGCGCGGAGCTGCCCGCCGCCGAGCGGCTCGAAGCCGCCGCCGAGCGGCTCGCCGCGGGGGAGCCGCTGCAATACGTGCTCGGAGAGGCCGGGTTCTGCGGCCGCCCGTTCGTCGTACGCCCGGGGGTGCTGATCCCGCGTCCGGAGACCGAGGAGCTGGTGGCATGGGTGCTGCGCGACGAGGTCCGGTCGCGGCGCCTGCTCGACGTCGGAACGGGCAGCGGCTGCATCGCCGTCTCGCTGGCGCTCGGGCTGCCCGGCGCGGAGCTGTTCGCCGCCGACCTCTCGGACGAGGCGCTCGCCGTGGCCGCCGAAAACGCCCGCCGGCTCGGGGCCCGCGTCACGCTGCGCCGCGCCGATGCGCTGCACGGACTGGCCGACGCCTTTCCCGAGCGGTTCGACGCGATCGTCTCGAACCCGCCCTACGTGCCCGAAAGCGACCGTGCGGCGATGCACCCCAACGTCCGCGACCACGAACCGGGCATGGCACTCTTCGTGCCGGACGACGACCGCATCCTCTTCTACCGCGCCATAGCCCGCGCCGGACGGAGGTTGCTGCTTCCGGGCGGCAGGCTCTATTTCGAAATCTACGAACACGCCGCGGAGGAGACGGCGCAAATGCTCCGGCAGGAGGGATACTCCGCCGTCGAGCTGCGCGAAGACCTCAACGGCAAACCCCGCATGATATGCAGCCGGCTGACGTAAAGAAAAGCCCCGTCCGCGGCGAACGGCCGCCGCGGCGCACCAAAACCCCGGAGGAGGCGTATGCCGCGCTGACGCGCCTCTGCGCCCGGGCCGAGAAGTCCGAAAGCGACGCCCTGCGCCTGATGCGCGGCTGGGGGCTGGCGGAGAGCGACGCGCAGCGCGTGCTCGCGCGCCTCGTGAGCGACCGCTTCATCGACGACGCCCGCTATGCCGAGGCCTTCGTCCGCGAAAAATTCCGCCTGAGCGGCTGGGGCGAATACAAGATCCGCGCGGCCCTGCAACGCAAGGGCATCGCACGGGAGCGGATCGACGCCGCACTGGCGGAGGCCGACCGCGGCGACACGGCCGGCCGGCTGAGACGCCAGCTCGAACGCAAGGCCCGCACGGTGCGGCATGCGACGCCCTGCGAGCTGAAGGCCAAACTCGTCCGATACGGCCTCTCGCTCGGATACGAATACGAAGCGGTGCTCGACGCCGCCTCGGAGATGACCAAAAACACGGAACCATGCGACGATTTCTGATCCCGCTTCTCGCCACCGCCCTCGCCGCGGCCGCCTACGGCCAGCGGCTCGACCCCGCCGACTACGTCTATCCCGTGCTGGACGTGTCGCGGCTCTACGCCGCCAATTTCGGCGAACTGCGCCCCGCGCATTTCCACGCGGGCATCGACATCAAGACCGACGGCGTGGAAGGCAAGCTCCTCGTGGCCGTGGCCGACGGCTACGTGTCGCGCGTCTCGCTGGCCGCGGGAGGCTACGGACGGGCGATCTACCTGACGCTCGACAACGGCACGACGGCCGTGTACGGCCACCTGCAACGGTTCCGCGACGACATCGAAAAACGCGTGCGCGAAGAGCGCTACCGCAACCGTTCGAACGGCGCGGACCTCCGGTTCGACGCCGCGGAGTGGCCCGTCCGGCAGGGCGACACGATCGGATTTTCGGGCAACAGCGGCTCGTCGATGGGCCCGCACCTCCACTTCGAACTGCGCGACACGCCGACGCAACGGCTCCGCAACGTCGTGCGCGAAGGGGTGATCCGCCCCGAGGACGACCTCCCGCCCCGGATCATGCGCCTGCACTACATCGAGGTCGATACGCTGGACGGGATTCCCGTACACCGCCGTCCGGTCAGCTACGCCGTGGTGCGCGAAGCCGAAGGCCGCTACCGCCTGACGCGCGAAGAGCCCGTCGGCACGGGCCGCAAGGGGTACTTCGTGGCCGAAGTCACCGACCGCCGCAACGGCGTGCACAATACGTTCGGCGTCTGGCGCGTCTCGCTCGCGGTGGACGGCGAGCCCCGCTTCGAATACCGCATGGACGGCTTCACACACGACCTCTCGCGCTGCTGCGACGCCGTGAGCTGCTACCCCATGCAGCTCGGTTCGCGCAACGAGGCGATCCGGCTGGCGCGGATGGAGCGCTCGCCGGCATGCTTCTACCCCGTGGCCGAGGAGCGCGGCATCGTGCGTACCGCGCCGGGAGAGGTGCGCCGCGTCCGCATTGAGGCCGAAGACGACTGCGGCAACCGCTCGGCGCTGGAGTTCGACATCCGGGGCCGTGCCGACACCTTCCGCGCGAAGGCCGACCCGGCAGCCACGGCGCTCCGGCCCGAACGCACCTCGACGCTCCGCATCGGCCGCACGGCGCACGTCACCGTTCCGGCCGGGGCGCTCTACGAACCGCTCTTCGTCCGCCCGGAGATCCGCCCGGCCCCCGAAGCCCCGGAAGGCGTCGTCGTCCTCTCGCCCGCCTACCGGTTCCTGGATTGCACCACGCCGCTGCGGCTGGCCGCGACCGCGGAGATCCGCACCGACATCCCGCGGCCGCTGCAACTGCGCACGCTGCTGGCGGTCCGCAACCGCCACGGACGGCTCTCGGCCGCCGGCGGGAGATGCAACAACGGCATCGTGCGCGCCGCGACCCGCTCGACGGGCGACTTCGTCGTCGTGGCGGACACGCTGCCGCCCCGTGTCCGGCCCCTCTTCGAACGGGGCGCCGACCTTTCGCGGGCCGAAGGGCTGCGGTTCGGCGCCGGGGACAACTTCTCGGGCATCGCGGCCTGGTCGCTCGAAATCGACGGACAGTGGGTTCCCTGCGACCGGTTCCCGATCAAGGGGACGCTCGTGCACTTCTTCGACACGCCGCCCGCCCGCAGCCGCCACACGGTGCGCCTGAGCGTGACCGACGCCTGCGGCAACACGACCCGCTGCGAAACGGAATTCGTACGCTGACACGCCGGACAACACCCCAAAAAGAAAGCCGCCATGAATACCGAAAGACCGGAGGTGCTCTACCACTACACGACGATGAACGCCCTCTGCAACATGCTCAACGGCGTGACCGACCGCGGGGACGGACAGACCCCGGACTACCGTTTCCGGATATGGGTATCCTGCGCCGACTACATGAACGATCCGCTGGAGGGGGTCTTCTTCCGGAAATGCCTCCACGAGGCATTCCTGCGTTACCAGTCCGCGCACGATCTTCCGGACAAATCCGGATACATGCCGTTCGCATTCACCGCACTGAACCTGAACCGGCAGACCTTCTACGCCTTCTCGCTCTCCGAACACGCCGACTCGCTGCCGATGTGGGTCGCGTACGGCAACAACGGCCAGGGCGTAGCGATCGGATTCGACACGGAGGAGTTCGCGCGGGCGGCGGCGGAATACCCCTACTGCTATTTCCTGAAAATGGCTTACAGTACCGGCGGGGAGTTCGCAGAGATGTTCTCCGACGAGGACATGGCGCGGGCCTACGAAGCGATCCGCCCGCGGGAGGACGGAGGCTGTTCGGTATGCTATGCCGACTACGACTTCCTGCACGACAAGTACAGCCATGTCAAGAACCGCTATTATGCCGCCGAACGGGAGTGGAGACTGGTCTTCGACGACCGGCCCGACCTGCCCAAACAGTTCCGCGAACGGAACGGGCTGATCCTCCCCTACTACGAGATCGAGTTGCCGCTGAAGGTCATCCGGCACTTCGTCATCGGCCCGTGCACGAACCAGGCACTTTCCCGGAGCGCGCTCGAGTCCATGCTGTACCACAAGGCCCGGGAGTTCCGCAAGAACGAAAGGAAGGTTCTCCTTTCCGAGGTCCCCTACGTGCTGCGATAGCCGCTTCGGAAAGCAGTTGCGCGAACCGGATTCTCCGCCGCCGGCCCCCGGCGGAATCCGCAGACGAAAAGTCCGCAGACCGAAACCGCGTCCCGAAAAGCGGAAAATCGGACGATTAAGTTTGCAGAAGCCCCGAAATTTCGTACTTTTGCACCTGCATCGCGCCGCGACGACGATGCGAGCGTCGGTTCCGTAGCTCAGTTGGATAGAGCAACAGCCTTCTAAGCTGTGGGTCTTGGGTTCGAATCCCAACGGAATCACAATAGGAATCCCCACTTCTATCTACTTCATTTATAGCGATTTAAACAATTCGCTATGGGTGTCTTTTTTTGTGTATTCTTCCCACTCCGGCTGGTACATTCCTCGAAAAAGGCCAAAAAATTGTCCAAAAAAATTAAACAATGGCAACTTTCAAGGTTTGTGTCTTCAGGAATCATTTACGGAAGGATGGGACGTACAATGTGAAATTACGGATTACGCATAATTGCCAGACCCGAAAAATAAGCACTCCCTTTTACGATGAACTTGTCGATCTTTGTGAGGATCTCTGTCATGAATGCCGAAGAATCACCCGAGAGTCAGGCTATAAAATCAACGGCATGACTATTGACGAGCTTGTCCATTACCTCAAACTGAAGTTGCAGGGCGGAGGCGATTTCCGTTTGGACTTTTGCAAATTCTGGAGAGAACAGGCAGAGACGATGAAACCTGGGCCCCGTGGAATTTACATATCAGCTCTCAATGCCTTTCAGCGATTCATTCATGCAGAATCATACGATATCATGCGAATAACCTCACATACGGTCAATGATTTTATGACATTCATCAAGCAGGAACCGTCGCAGCGAGGCTCAAACAGGTTGCGAGCCAAAACAGGCAATAGCTCATCCAAGACCAGGGCCGTATCTTTATACCTCGCATGTATGCGATCCATTTACAATCGGGCAAAATTTCAGTTCAATGACGAGGACTATAAGATCTCGGTATTTTTAACTTAGCCGCTTATCCGAATTTGTTCGAGTATTAGTCAGCATGTTCAATAACGCGTCATGATCGACTGGATGTTGTGGCGGTATTCGGAAGGCGAGCATCCTTTCTTGCGCTTGAAGATCCGGTTAAAATTGGAAATGTTGTTGAACCCCGAGGCGTAGCAGACCTCGAAGACGGTATGAGTAGTTTCATAGAGCAATTTCGAGGCGTACCCGATCCGGATGTCATTTAGGTAGTCGATGAAACTGCGGTTGGTCTTCCGTTTGAAAAAGTGGCTGAAGGCAGATTCGGACATTCCGACCGTGTCTGCCATGGCTGCCAGCGTGATCTCTTCTGTGAAGTGTTTCTGGATGTAAGAAATTACCTGATTGATCCTCCGGCTCTTGGATTCGCGGATAGCCGTATTGGCTTCGAAGTTGTCGTCGAGCAGGAAACGGCGTTTCTCTGTCATGGCCATTGTATGCAGAATCTCGAAAAAGGTCAGAGCTGAATCGAAGCCCTGTTTGCCGGTAAGCTCTAAAATCTTTGCCTGCAAGATGCTCTTCGCCGGTTCGGAGAACACGATTCCCCGGAAGGCATCGTTGCACAATTGGTGAATGGGATGAAAAATCTTTTTGCGCAGAATCTGATAGTCGAGCGTCTCCTTAGGAAACTGGATTGTTACCACATGCATGATCAATGCTTCGTCTCCAGTGGTCCAGCGGTGCGGTACGTTCGGACCGATCATTACCAGATCCGTTCCCTCAAACTTTTCGATGTTGTCCCCCACGATGCGCTCTCCCCGGCCGTTGATGACTAGGTTGATTTCGTATTCCGAATGGAAATGTCCCGTGTAGTCGAACTTGGCATTGGGATGATTCATGACAATGAACAGATCCTCGTCGCCGATGGGGGTGATTTCCCTCTGGAGATATTTCATGGCTGTTTTTTTACAAAAATACATTTTTTGTCAAAAAAATACAAATTATAACCTAAAATATATACATGTATAAATATTTGACTGATAAATATTTGCTTATTTAACCACCTAAACATGTCGAAATAGTATAAATATTCGACCGTAAAATATCAAAAAAGTGTTGGCTGGCTGATAATTTTGTGAACAACAAAAAACGAATGCGGCATCCGGAAGCCCGAAGCAATCATTAAAACCCATCTTTATGAACCGAAAATTTTTACTTATCTTGTTGGTATCCGTCATCCCGTTGTGGGGTCTCGCGCAGCCAGTCGTTCGGGGAACCGTTACCTCGTCGGAAGGGGAGGCGTTATCCGGTGTAACGGTCATCGTCGAGAATACCACTACGGGAACCGTATCCAATGCCCGGGGGCACTACCAGTTGAAGGCTTCGACGGGCGACACGCTGATCTTCTCCCTGCTCGGTTATGAATCCGTGAGGATGCCCGTATCGGGAACCGAGATGAACGTCGTACTGACTCCCGATACCCAGCAGGTCGAGGAGGTGATCGTCGTGGGATATGGCATTCAGCGTAAGGTCGATGTTACGGGATCCGTCTCTACGGTCAAAGGGCAAGAGCTGTTGAAAGCTCCCGTCCCCAATCTGACTAACGCCCTGACCGGAAAGATGACGGGTGTCATCACGAAACAGCAGAGCGGAAAACCCGGTCTGGACGATCCGACCTTCATTATCCGGGGTAAGAGCACTTTCGGCGACAATGGTACGCTGACGCTTGTCGATGGTGTGGAACGCTCGATCGGGAAACTCGATCCCAACGAAATCGAAAGCATTACGATCCTCAAAGATGCCGCCTCGGCAGCGATCTACGGCGTGCGCGGTGCGAACGGTGTCGTGCTGGTTACAACCAAACGCGGGTCCGAAGGCCGGACACGCATCAATTATTCGGGAACCGTGGGATTCCAGCAGCCGACTGTTGTTCCCGAGATGATGAATGCTTACGAGTATGCCAAATACCTGAATCTGGCGATGAGCAACGTGAGCTCGAACTCCATACCGCGTTTCACGGGAGCTGAGATCGAAGCCTACCGCACCGGAAAACTCCCCTCGACCAACTGGTGGAAGGAGACCTTCCGGGAACGGGCTCTGATGCACCAGCACAACCTGACCCTCGACGGAGGCAATGACCGGGTGCGTTTCTTCATCTCCGGAGGCATGCTCGACCAGAACGGCCTTTACGACCAATCCGATTTCAGGCGCTACAACATCCGTTCGAATATCGACACGAAAGTTACGCGTGATCTGAGTATCTCGGTTGATCTGGCCGGACGCTTCGAGAAGATCGGCGAGGCGGCCGCCGGAGATTATATCTTCACGACGGTCATCAATTCGAAACCTACCGAACGGCCCTATGTACCCGATTCGGTCGAGCCGGGAGGCCTCGGCTCCAACGGACTGAACCTCTCACCCATCGGCCAGGCCGAGCAAGGCGGATATCACCGTGTAGAGAATTCGGTCTTCAACGGAACCCTTTCGGCGACTTATGAATTCCCGTTTGTCAAGGGTCTCAAGATTCGGGGACGCTTCTCCTACGACCGCTGGTTCTCCAACGACAAGACCTTCACAACCCCCTATGACTTCTACACCTACGACCGCGATATTGATCTCTATACGCGGCGTACGTCCGGCGGCGGCATCGATCTCTACGAGGGTACAGCCGAGGACCAGCGTATCACCGTCCAGGCCATGCTGACCTACGACCGCAAGTTCGGCAACGGGCACACAATCTCGGCGCTGGCCCTGTACGAAGGCTCTTCCTACAAATACCGGAACCTTCAGGCATCACGTGTGAATTACATCTCGGGGGCCATCGACCAGATCTACGCAGGGCCCACGAAGGACCTTTCAAACGGCGGCAGCGCCAACGAAACGGCCATGATGGGCTATGCCCTGCGGGTCAATTACAACTACAAGGAGCGTTATCTGCTCCAGGCCAACGTCCGAACCGACGGATCGTTCAACTTTCCGAAGCACAAGCGCTGGGGCGTTTTCCCGGCCGTTTCGGTCGGTTGGCGTTTGAGCGAGGAGCCCTTCCTCAAGGACCGGATCCACAATCTCAAACTGCGGGCCTCCTACGGCGAATTCGGCAACGACCGTGTGGCGGCGTTCCAATACATGACCGGATTTGTCATGTCCTCCGGGTCGGTTATCAACGGCGACTACCAGTCGGGAATCTCCGACAAGGGAATCGCCAATCCCAATATTACCTGGGAAAAGGCTTGCAACTTCGATGTGGGGCTCGATTTCGGTCTCTTCGACGGGGCTCTCTCCGGCGAGCTGACCTGGTTCTGCAAGAAGACCCGCGATATCCTGCTGCCGCGTTCGGCTTCGGTTCCCGAATCGTTCGGCGCGACATTGCCCGACGAAAATATCGGCAAGGTCGATAACCGGGGCTGGGAAGCCGTGCTGCGGTATGCCCGGCAGTTTGGCGATTTCCGGATGATGCTCGAGGGCAATCTGACCTATGCCCGCAGCAAGGTAGTATTCATGGATGAGGCCGCAAATATTCCCGAATGGCAGCGCCGGACGGGACTTCCGCTCGACCAATTCTTCGGATACAAGGCCGTCGGGCTCTTCCAGTCGCAGGAGGAGATTGACGCATGGGCCGTGCAGGACGGCAATGGAAATGCCAGCCTCCGCCCCGGCGACATCAAGTACGAGGATTATGACGACAACGGCGTTATCGACGGTCAGGACAAGCAGCGGATCGGCCGCAGCCAAATTCCCGAACTGATCTACGGCCTGAACTTCTCCTTCTCGTGGAAGGGGCTCGACCTGACGATGAACTGGCAGGGCGCGGGGCGTTTCGACCAGTTTCTGATGTGGGACCCCTTCAACCTCGAATCTAATGCGCTGCGCATGTACATGGATTCATGGCACGAGGGCAACCGCGACGCCCGCTATCCGCGGCTCTATGCCGGAACGCTGCAGAACAACCGCGAGACCTCCTCGTTCTGGCTCTACAATGGTCGTTACCTGCGACTGCGCAACCTTGAGATCTCGTACACTTTCTCCCGACTGGGATTCCTGCGCAAAGCCGGCATTCGGGGACTGCGGATCTTTGTTTCGGGCAACAACCTGCTCACCTTCTCGAAGATCAAGCACCTCGATCCCGAAGCTCCGAACATCCATCCCGACAACGGCAGCTTCTATTATCCGCAGATGAAGACCTACAATGTGGGAGTAAACATCGAATTTTAACGCTACGGCACTATGAAAAACTTACTGAAAATATATGCGGCCCTGCTTCTGGCCCTCACGGGTACCGGATGCTTCTCCCTCGACAAAATGCCGCTGGATACCATCTCGGACCAGGCGGTATTCAAGGACGAAGCCCTTACAATGGCTTATATGTATAACATTTACGGGTACATGCCCTGTGGTTACGGCGTATCGACCGTTCCCGGAGTAGATGTCGTGCGGACCGGCGGTCTCGGATTGACGGATCTGCTGGACGGCAGTACTGACCTGCTGCGTTCGCCGGCCATGTGGAATGAGAGCAACGGCGTGATGATCCCGGGGACGATCTCTCCCACATACAATCCGATGGAAGTATGGGCCAACCGTTACGAAGTAATCCGGAAGGTGAACAATCTGCTGGCCCATACGGGTGAAGGGAGCGTGTTGGACGAGTCGTTCCGTCTGCGGGTCCGTGCGGAGGCCCGGTTTGTCCGGGCCTGGATGTATTTCGATCTGATACGACGCTATGGTCCCGTGCCCCTGATCGAGGAGCTGCAAAACTACGAGGATCCCCAAAGCCTCCTCGTCGCACGCGATCCGGTCGAGGATATTTATGACTTCATCTATCGTGAATTGGACGAGATTTCCCGGGAGGGCCTCCCCCATGCCCGTGAGATGAGTGCTTCGGAGATGGGGCGGGCCAGCAAGGAGGCTGCCTGGGCGCTCAACGGCCGTGCCATGCTTTTCGCCGGGCGCTGGAAGGAATCCGCCGAGTGTTCGGCCTGCGTGCTGGAGAGCGGTTACCATCAGCTCAATCCCGATTACAATGCCTTGTTTCAGTCGAAGGGCGGAGATCCGGAGGTGATCTTCGAGGTGATCTTCGACGGCGTGAACAAGGGTCATGCCGCCGACATGCTCTACATGCCGCCGAGTCTGGACAACGGGTGGGGCGCCCAGAGCTGCCCCACACAGGAGCTGGTCGATTCGTACGAGATGCTCGACGGCTCCCCCTTCGACTGGTCGAATCCCGAACATGCCGCCAATCCCTATGAGGGGCGTGACAAGCGGTTACAGTGGAGCATCATTGTCGATGGTTCGGAGTTCAAAGGAAAGATCATCCGTACGGCCTATCTGGTTCCCGACGACGGTCTGGGTCTCCTCGAGCGGACCAATACGGGATATTACATCCGTAAATTCCTTGACGAGACGCTTCCGTTCGAGAAACTCGTGGGATACGGAGGCAGTTCCACGAGCTGGAAAGAGATCCGCCTGGCCGAGGTGCTGCTCAATTATGCCGAGGCGCTCAACGAGCTCCACGGCGGACCCGATCCCGAAGGCGAAGCTTACGAGGCGATGCGGCGGGTGCGCGAACGGGCCGGGTTGCCGGCACTTCCCGACGGGCTGGATTATACGGCCTTCAAGGAACGTGTGATCCAAGAGCGGAAGGTGGAGCTCGCTTTCGAGGGACACCGCTTCTGGGACCTGCGCCGCTGGCGTTTGGCCGAATCGGTGCTCAACGACAAATATTTCCACGGCATGCGGATCACCGAGGATACCTCGGGAAAGAAAACCTACGATATTTTCGAAATCAACAGCGTCCCGAAGCAGGTCTTCCTCGAAAAGCACTACCTGATGCCCATCAACCAGGGCGAAATCGAGAAGAATCCGAATCTGTTACCTAACAACGGCTATTGACATGGGACGCTTTGTGATCTGGACTCTCCTCGTATGGATCGGGTCTTTGACAGGTACGGCCTGCAGCCCCCGCAACGGGCAGCTCGTCGCGTACGATGTGGCATACGGGACCGATTCGCTCCAGCGAATGGATCTGCATTTCGTCGAGGGACGCGATGCCGCGACGCCGCTCGTGATGCTGATTCACGGCGGTGGGTGGATGGCCGGCGACAAGCATGATGCAGACTTCATGCGGGAGGCACTCTTCGCCCGCGGAATCAATGTCGTGAATGTAAACTACCGGCTGGGCGGTGAAACGGTTCATTATCCGGAGATGATGGCCGATATCGATGCGGCAATCGGCTACCTGCTCTCTCATGCCCGGGAATGGGGCGTCCGCTCTTCAGGAATCGTCCTGTGGGGCGGCAGCGCCGGAGCGCACCTCGCGCTACTCTATGCCTATGCCTACGATAACAACGATGTCGTGTCGCTCGCCATCACGCTCGGAGCCCCTACCAAATTCGACTCTTTCGCCTCCATGGAGGGGGCCAAGCCGCAGGATATCGAGGGTCTGCTTCCGATCGTTACCGGAAGACCGTGGAACTATGATGAGACGCAGCTCGACGAGGCATATCGGCTAGCCAGCCCCTACTACGCCCCGCATTTCAAACCAACGCTGCTGGTGCATGGCGGTGCGGACGACATTGTTCCTGTCGGGCAGTCCCAGATCATGTGCCGTCGGCTGCAGGAGGCCGGAGTGCCCTGTCGCCTGATCGTGCTCACCGGAGCCGGCCATGGCGGGGAAAACGCCCCCAGAGAGGAGTCCGAGGCACTCAATGACGCCCTGTTCGAATGGATTTTCAAATACAGCAACTGATAATCATATGAAAAGGAAGATAATGAATACCTTGTTTTTGGCGATCATGACATCGCTTGCGACACTCGGCTCCTGCACGCAGGTGGAGGATACGCTTGGAGACACGGATTATCCGTCGAAAGGGGTTCAGGGTGCGACATATTACCTGGATTCCGAATCGGGAGACGATAGCCAGGACGGCATGAGCCCCGAAACGGCGTGGAAAACGCTCGGCCGTCTCGAAAAGGTCTATCTGCAGGCCGGCAATGCGATCCTGCTCCGTTGCGGTTCGTCGTGGGACGGGCAGTTGGCTCCGCGGGGTTCGGGAACGCAGTCCGCCCCCATCCGCATCGGTCACTACGGCGAGGGCTCCCTGCCCGTTATCAACGGTTGCGGCGAGGTGGATGCCGCCGTGAAGCTCTCGAACCAGTCCTATTGGATCATCGAGGGGATCGAGGTTACGAACCTGGCTCCCGAGCGCGATATCTACCGATGCGGCATCCATATTGAGAACAACGGCGGGGGAACCGTTTCGGGAATCGTCATCCGCAACAACCGGGTTCATGACGTAACCAGCTCGTTCGACTACAGCGACGTATATCATCCGCACCAGTTCGGCGGCATCTCGGTCTCGACGAAGAGCGTCACGGTTGCCGAGGAGAAGTTCGACGACATCTTGATCGAGGGCAACGAGGTCGAGCGTGTGGGGCGCACGGGTATTGTCGTCTGGGATTTCGTCTGGGGAAGCAACACGCAGTCGAGTACGAATGTGATCATCCGCGGCAATACGGTCCGCGAGGTCGATTCCGACGGTATCCTGACCTACGGATGCAACGGATCGCTGATCGAATACAACCTGGCCGACGGATGCGGTTCGTGGCGCGAGGAGGACGGTTTCAACGGAGCCGCGGCGATCTGGTGCACGCGGGGTAAGGAGTGCGTCATCCAGTTCAACGAGGCCCGCAATACGAAGGCGCTCGAAGGGAATGACGACGGTGTTGGATTCGACGTCGACCTTGACTCTTCGGACTGCATCGTGCAGTACAACTACAGCCACGATAACGAGGGCGGTTTCATGCTGCTCATCGATGCCCACAAGGAGCAGGGAAACGGCTCGCGAGGGAGCATCGTCCGTTACAACATCAGCCAAAACGACCGCAAGCGGATCTTCATGATCGCCGGAGGCGTAACTCCGGGGATGCAGATCTACAACAACACGGTTTATGTCGGTGCGGGGCTTGACACGAAACTCATCGATCATACCTGGGATGCCGCCGGCGATCTTGATGCCGCGTGGTCATTCCGCAACAATCTGATATACAATCTCGGATCGGGCGAGTGGGTCATCCCCGGCAACGGCGGCAAGTTCGAGGGTAACCTCTATTACGGCAACCATCCCGCGAGCGAACCCGCCGAGGCGGACAAGCTGACGTGTGATCCCCTTTTGTCCGATCCCGGGTCAGGCGGTGAAGGGCTGGCTTCGCTCGATGGCTATCGTCTGCTCGAAACATCGCCGGTGGTCAACGCCGGCGTACAGGTCCCGAACAACGGCGGTCGCGACTTCTGGGGCAATCCGGTTTCGCGCCGTGGTCAGGCTTCGATCGGAGCCCATGAACCTAACGGCGAGGTACAGGAGGGCGGTTATCTCTACGATCCGCTCGATGACTGGAGTCTGGTACACGAATACTCCGCAAATCTCGGACTCGACGGATCCAATCCGACCTATTTTGACGAGGACACCTCGCGGGCCGTACGCCAGGATAAGGAGGACGGCGTGGTGATCTACCGTCTGGAGGGCTGGAAGTCGGCGTCGGTTACGGCTTACCTCGGCATGTGGTACGGCGCGACTCCAAATGTGCTCAGACTCTATGCTTCGGCAACCGGGGAGGAGGCGGACTATGTTCCTGTGGCGATCCGTTATGCCGAAGCGGGCGATGTAGTCGAAGGATGGCAGAAGTTCGAGTTCTTTGTGAACGAAGTGCTGCCAGATGGGATGAACTTCCTGAAGATCGTCATGTCGGACAGCATTAACGAAGCCTGGGCCGTGCAACTCGGAGAGGTGGAGATCAGCGACGAGCCGGCCGAGGTCGTGGAACCAGAGGACAACACCTTCGTCGATCCGATGGATAACCTGTCGAACCTGGTTTTCAGCTTGGGCGATAATCTCATTTCGGCCTGGTCTTCAGAGGAGGACATCGCCAACTTCTTCAACGGGGATGCCGGGCGTATTGCCCGCCAAAGCAGCGCTGAGGCTGTCATGGCCTGGCAGTACCAGGGACTTGCCGACTTTGCCATCACCTGCTACTACTGCGGTGATCCGGGCGACGACTTCAGTTTCCTGCAGGTGGCGGGGACCGCAGAGGCCGATCCGAGCACGCTGACGACCATTCCCGTAAACTTTACCCTGCAAGCCGTGCGCGGAGACTGGCGCGAATACCTTGTCCGACCGGCCGGGGAGGTGCCTGCCGGTTGGACGTACTTCGCGATCCGGCTGCCGGAGTCGCCACGAGTTCCCGCCGGTTGGGAGTTGCAGATCAGCGAGGTGAAACTCTCCGATGCACCGATCGCTGCGGAACCCGGGCTGCTCACCTTTACCGATAACCTCGACGACATGAGCCGCCTTGCGGCAAAATCCGACAACCTCGTAACCGACTGGGGCAACGAGTCCAATTTCAACGGCGACGGCGCACGGGCCACGCGGAGCTCGTCGGAGGAGGGATTCCTGGTCTATGAGCTCTCCGATATCCGGGATTTTGCGATCGAAGCTTTCCTCTCGACCTTTATCGACAACTCCTACCTCAAGGTCTACGCAGGGTCGGCTGCCGATTATTCCGACCGGAAGGAGATTCCCTGCACTTTTACGGAACTCCCGTCCACGGCCGAATTCGCGGGCTATACCGTAACGCCGGCTACATCCCTCGATCCGGGTTTCGAGTATCTCTACCTCGAATTGCAGACGGTACCGGTTGAGGGCAACGGTTGGACGACCCAGATCGGAAGCGTGGAGATCACCTACGGTTCCAGATAAAGAAACGGATCGGTTCATTCTAGTTTGCAATAACATGAAACTGACAAGAAGCGAACACAATCCTGTGCTGGCTCCGAATCCGGATCTTCCGTGGGAGAATCTCGTAACGTGCAATCCCGGCGTGTGGTACGAACAGGGAGTATTCTATATGCTTTACCGTGCCGCAGGCGATGATCCGGAGCACGTCATCCGCATCGGGCTCGCCACGAGCCGTGACGGTGTCCATTTCATACGGGCCTCCGAGGCCCCGGTCTTCGGTCCCTCATCCGAGGGACCCGATTCCGGGGCTATCGAGGATCCCCGCATTGTCAAGTTCGGAGACGAATTTTATATCACCTACGCTTTTCGGCCCTGCCCTCCGGGACAGTACTGGCGGTTTGCCCATGACGAGGTGCTCCGGCCTGAGGTCGATGAATTCGCTCCGACGTTCCTGCGGGAGAATCTGGCCAATACGGGACTGGCCACGACGTGTGATTTCAAGACATTCCGCCGCCTGGGACGCATTACGAACTCCCGGCTCGATGACCGGGACGTCATTCTCTTCCCGGAGAAAATCGGCGGAAAATATGTGATGATGCATCGTCCGAAACAGTATGTCGGCCAACGCTATGGGGTGAAATACCCCTCCATCTGGCTGAAGTTTTCCGACGACCTGCTCGACTGGGAGGGTTGCGAGAGTCATCTGCTGCTCACGGGTGTCGAACATACTTGGGAGGAGAAGGTCGGCGGAAGCACTCCGCCGCTGCGGACCGACGAAGGATGGCTGGTACTCTATCACGGGGTAAGCGACTGCGGAAAGGGCTATTACCGCGTCGGAGCCCTCCTGCTCGATCTAGAGAATCCGCTGAAAATCCTCGGGAAAACCCGGGAGTGCATTCTCGAGCCCGAAACAGCCTACGAGACGGAGGGTTTTTACAAGGGGTGTGTCTTTCCTACGGGAAACGTGATCGTAAACGGAATTTTATATGTATATTACGGTGCCGGAGACCGTTATGTGTGCCTTGCCACATGTCCGCTCCGGGATCTGCTGGACTATATCAAGAACGGACGATGATGAAAAACTGGTTGTCAAGAGCGGTTTGCCTGGCGGCGGTATTGTTTTGCGCAGCAGGGTGTACGCATGAAAGGATAGTGATCTCGGAGGTACCCGTTTCGGAGGGGTTCGTGGGAAACGGCGTCGAATGGTCGGCCTATCCCCATGCCGATTCCGAAGAGGCCGAATGGGGCTATCTGATGACCGATGAAAAACTCCGGAGGGTATTCGAACGCCTCGACTACATGAAGCCGCGCATCGTCCGGATCATGGATGTCGCCGCATGGCGCTACTACAAGGGGGTCGATGCGCAGGGTGAGCCGCTGCTCGATTTCGCCTGCGACGAGGTCCGCATGGTGTGCCGCTTGCTGGAGTATTGCCAGAGCCGCGGCATCACGGTTCTCATCGGAGATTACGGCGTTCCAGGATTCTGGGGCTACGCGGGCGGCATCGACCGTGTGGACGATCCGCGCTATATCGACATGACGACCCGCTATCTAACCTACCTGAAGCGGGAGCGGGGTTTCGACTGCATCCGTTATTACATCATAACCAACGAGCCGAACGGCGACTGGGCCTGTACGCGGGGCGACTGGGAGCAGTGGAAACGCGGCATCGCCCTGATGCATGCCTCGTTCGAACGGGCCGGTCTCGACATCGGCATCTCCGCTCCGGATGCCGTCGAGATGTCCGAAAATCCAGCATCGCAATACCCCACCGGCCGCGAATGGGTCGAGCAAACCGTCGCGCAGATGGATTCGCTCGTGGATCAATACAACATCCACTGCTATGCCGACTGGGCCTTTATCCGCGACGGGAGTTTCCAGCGGCATTTCGAGCAGGTGGCGCGGATTATCCGGCCGACGGGCAAAAAGATGATCTTCGGTGAAATCGGCGGATGGTACCACAGTGGTGAAATGGGTGAACTTTACAGGCAGCGTGTGGCCGAAAAACCGTTTGCCAGCGAGGATTCGCAGCTCTTTACCTACGATTACGTCTATGGGATAGATGCCGCCGATGTATTGATCCAGGCCATGAAGGCCGGCTGGCACGGGGCGAGCGCCTGGATGCTCGACGACGCGATGCATACGATCAACGACCTCGGGGCCCGCGATCAGCTCAAGGTCTGGGGTTTCTGGAACTCGCTGGGTAAGGAGCTCACGGGAGATCCCGCCGAGGAGGAGATCCGTCCGTGGTTCTTCACCTGGTCGCTGTTGTGCCGCTATTTCCCGCCGGGAATGGCGATCTGCAACCCCGAGAAGGATCGTCCCGGAGAGGGTCTGCGGATTGTGGCCGGACAATCGGTCGCCGGAACAACCATCGTCCTGCTGAATGCCTCGGAACAGCCCCGCACGTTCCGTCTGAAGTGTGCCGTAGTGGGTGCCGACGAAATGGACCTCTATGAATACATGCCGGAGGGATATCGGACCGACGAAAAGTCATTTCCCGTGGCTTCGGGGCGTGTGGCGGCTTCGGAGATCCGCTGCGGAGACTATCTTGTGGAAATGCCCGGCCGCAGTTTCCGGTTGCTGACGAACGTAAATCCCGAATGACCATGCGCCTTTCGATCGTGGATATTGCCGTTGTAGCGGTCAGCATTCTGGGTATCGTATGGTGGGCATTGCGCCACGGGCGGAGCGGAGACTCGAAATCCTACTTCCTGGCCGGCCGCTCGATGCCCTGGTGGGGCGTCGGGCTGTCGCTCTTTGCCGCGAGCATCTCCAGCACTACGCTCATCGGACAGACCGGAGATGCCTATTCGACGGGGCTGGCCGTTTTCAATTACAACCTTGTCGGCGTATTCGTCATGGTCTTCTTCGCCACGTTTCTGCTTCCCGTCTATATCCGAACGGGAATCTTTACCATGCCCGAATACCTTGAACGCCGCTTCGACGCCCGTTCCCGTTACTACTTTTCGTTCATCAGCATTATCGGCAACGTTTTCCTCGATGCGGCCGGGGCGTTGTATGCCGCGGCGCTGATCGTCAAGTTGCTGCTGCCCGAAGCCGACATACGGATCATCGTCCTGCTTTTCGCTGCGCTGGCCGCTTCCTATACGATCAGCGGTGGTCTTTCCTCAGCCATCAATGCCGAGATTCTCCAGGCGGCGATCCTTCTTGTCGGATCGCTCCTGATGGCCTTGTGGGTTGCCGCAAGCGGCGGTTTCGATTACTTCCGCGAACTGCTCTCCGCGGGCGACCCGCTGGTCCGGCTGATCCGGCCTATGGACGATCCGGCCACCCCCTGGCTGGCCCTTGCGGTAGGCATGCCTATTACGGGACTCTACTTCTGGGCCAACAACCAGACCCTCGTGCAGCGGGTTTTGAGCGCACGGAGTCTCAACGAGGGGCGCAAGGGGGTCATGCTCAACGGTGCCATCACGCTCTCGACGCTGCTGCTTTTCGCAATTCCCGGGGTCATGTGCCGTCAGTTGTTTCCCGGGCTGGAGCGACCCGACATGGTCTATCCGGCCATGATTCTCAATCTGATGCCGGTCGGGCTGCTGGGCCTGATGCTTGCCGTGCTCTTTGCAGCCCTCACCTCGACGCTCGGGGCCATCATGAATGCGACTTCGACACTCTTCACGATGGATTTCTACCGGAAGTTCGATCCCCGGGCCTCTGACCGCCGGCTGGTACGGGTCGGAAAGATCGTATCGCTGATCGTCGTGGTGATCGCGGCGTTGTGGGCCCCGCAGATCGGGCGTTTCGACTCACTGCTGAAGTACTACCAGGAGATTCTCTCCTACTTGGCACCGCCCGTCGTCGCGGCTTTCCTGCTGGGGGTCTTCAGCCGCAGGGTGAACGGGCAAGGCGTCTTCGCCGGGTTGGTGGCCGGACTGGTCGTCGCCGTGCTGATGATGCTCTTCCGAACGGCGATCTTCGGCGACATGCATTTCCTGTTCATCGTACCGATTCTCTTTCTCTTCAGTCTGCTGCTGATGGTCGTTGTGAGCCTCCTGACCGCACCTCCCGCCGATGACCGGCTTCGCGACAACCTCTTTTCGGCGGCAGCCTTCCGCAAGGAGTGCATCGCCTTGCGACGGAAGGCCTGGTGGAACAACCACCTGCTGTGGGGCGTCGTCCTGCTGATTGCCGGAGGTGTGTTGTTGCTCTTGTTCTCATAGCCGATTAAAAAAACTTGCCCATGAAACCTTTCCGTTTGCTCCTTACTCTTTTCTCTCTGCTGTGTCTTCTTTCCGCCGCAGGGCAGATCCGTCTCGAAGGATGGAATGCCCCGAAGATCGCCCCCCCGGCTTCACGACGGGCTGTGGCCGGCCCAATGGATCACGGCTCCGGATGCCGGCGGGGACTACGATGTATGTCATTTCCGCAAGAGCTTCTCGCTCGAACGCCTCCCCGGACACTTCCTGGTTCACGTCTCGGCCGACAACCGCTACAAACTCTTTGTGAACGGCCGGCTCGTCAGCCTCGGCCCGGCACTCGGAGACGTGTACAACTGGAATTTCGAGACGGTGGATCTCGCGCCCTATCTTGTGCCGGGACGCAACGTGCTGGCGGTCGTGGTGTGGCACTTCGGGGAGAAGCGTCCTCTGACACAGATGACCTTCGGCAGCCTGGGATTCCTTCTTCAGGGGAACACCCCGGCGGAAGACGTCGTAAATACCGATGCGTCATGGCGCTGTCTGCGCAATACGGCCCATGCGCCCTGCGAAGAGCCCGTGCTGGGTTATTATGCCGCCGGGGCCTGTGAGCAGGTCGATGCCTCCCGCTATCCGTGGGGCTGGGAGCAACCCTCCTGCGACGACTCCGCATGGGTTGCCGCAGAACCCCTCCAGCCGGGTGCGATGAAGGGGGCTGCGGACTATCCGGGACGCCAGCTCGTGCCGACGCCCATACAACCGATGGAGTACCGGCCGATCGGAGCCCCCCGCCTCCGTCGGGTTGCGGGTGTCGCCGGCATCGGCGACGCCGGAACTCTTACTTTTCCGATCGTCGTGGCGGCGCAGACACAGGCGGAGCTGCTGCTCGATTACAGGGTATTGCACACGGGTTATCCTACGCTCCGGTTCCGTGGCGGAAAGGATGCAGAGATCGAGATCGGGTATGCAGAATCGCTCTTCGACCGGGCGGAGACGGGTGCCAAAGGCCATCGGGACTCCGTGGCGGGCAAACTTTTCGTCGGATATGCCGACCGGATTGTAGCCGACGGAGGCGCGGGACGGAGTTATACGCCGCTTTGGTGGCGGACCTGGCGTTATGTCCGGCTGCGGGTGGCTGCCGGTCGGGAGCCGCTCGTCATCGAAGGCCTTGAGGCCAGCTCTTCGATGTATCCCTTCGTCCGCGAATCGGCTTTCGAGGCTCCGGAGTGGAAGGAGGCCGGACGAATACTCCGTACGGGATGGCGTACGGCCCGCCTGTGTGCGAATGAGACCTATATGGACTGCCCCTATTACGAACAACTCCAGTATTTCGGCGATACCCGGATCCAGGCCCTGATTTCGCTCTACAACACCCGCAACGACGAAATGGTGCGTCAGGCGCTCGAACAGGGCCGTCGCTCGCTCTCGGCCGACGGGATCACCATGAGCCGCTATCCTTCGTCGCTGCATCAGTTCATCCCGTCGTTCTCGCTGTGGTGGATCTGTGCCGGACACGATTACTGGCGCTATCGCGGCGATGAGTCCTATCTTGCCAGTCTGCTTCCGGCCTACCGTTCCGTCCTGGCGTGGTTCGAGACCTTCCTGAATCCCGACGGAAGCCTCGGGCGCATTCCCTATTGGTTCTTCGTGGACTGGAGCGGAACCCATTACGGAGAGCCGGTCCGCGAGCGCGACGGGCATTCATCAATTCAGGATCTGCACTTCCTGCTGGCGCTCGAGGCGGCCGCTGACATGGAGGCGGCCTTCGGATCGGCGGCCTGGGCGGCCCATTACCGGGAGATTGCCGCAAGTGTGCGTGCCGGTTTTGCGGAACGTTATTGGGATGCCGGTCGCGGGCTTTTCGCCGACACCCCGTCGCGGCAGAGCTTTTCGCAGCATGCCAACGTGCTGGCTCTGCTGGCCCGGATCGTCGAGGGCGAGGAGGCTGCGGCGCTTTTCGACCGGATGGCCGATGATCCGTCGCTGATCCCCTGTACGATCTATTTCCGCTACTACCTGCACCAGGCCATGAAGATCGCCGGACGGGGCGATCAGTTTATCCGACGGCTCGATCTCTGGAGGGATCAACTGAATCTGGGTTTGAGCACCTGGGCCGAGCAGCCCGAGCCCTCACGCTCGGATTGCCATGCCTGGGGGGCGAGTCCCAATATCGAGGTTTATCGCATCCTGCTCGGTATCGACAGTGACGCTCCGGGCTTTAGGAAGATCCGTATTGCTCCTGCTTTGGGATCCCTTCACGAGGCTTCCGGGTCAATCCCCCATCCGCAGGGGCAGGTTTCGGTCGCATACGAACGCACGGACGGAGGGCCTTTGAAGGCGCGCATCTCCATTCCGGACGGGACAACGGGCGTTTTCATATGGAACGGTCGTGAATATCCACTTGTGGAAGGAGAGCAGACAATTGTCGCCCGGTGAGTTTCGGGAACATGAAAAAACGGCGGGCTTGCGAGGTCCGCCGTTTTTTTGATGGTGATATGAGTACCAGATTCGTCCTATATGGGTTCTATAAGACGAATGGCGACGGACGATGCCGGGTAGCGTGGAGAACGTTACCGCGCTCCATACGGGCGACAATACAATAAATTCGAACTACATAACGCATATAGAACGGGGGGGGAGGTATTCTCGCCGAGCGATAATATGTTTGTAAATAAAGTCGCTTAATTTGTCTGACAGTTTTATGCCGAATTTCCCCGCCTCACGATAAATTGCGGACATGGTGCGGACCCGGAAAAAGTCCCCCGCTGAACTTGCGTTCAACGGGGGTTCCAGTGCCCAGGACAAGATAAAACAAAATGTATCGAAATTCGATATTTTACTACAATTTTTGGGGTATTTTATTGATAGCTAATTATTAAATGATTTGGTTTCGTATTTTTTGAATCATTTAAACCCAGAATTTCGATGCATGAATCATCATCCATTTGTGGTTGGATATGAGATCTGAAAATAGGTCACAAACTCGCAAAATACCTTGTATATATTTATCGAAACGGCATTGCAAGCTGCGGCTTTTTCGGAAAAGTCTTTTAACCGTCATATACTCGTTACCAGGATAACGGATTAAAGAATAGGCTTTTTGGAGTGTTTAAGAACTGCGACGCCGTTCAGTAGAGAGCCTGAAAAGCGATAGAAAGGATGAACACTCCCCCGCAAAACGTCTTAAGCAACAAAATGGATACAAAAAGTATCAAAAGCTGTGGGTCTTGGGTTCGAATCCCAACGGAATCACCCGAAAGCGCGGAATGTCCCCGGGGCGTCGTTCCGCTTCCCGGAACGACGCCCCGCCGGGGAGGGGCGCAGCGCAAAATGCGGATTTTCATGCCATTTATTTTGCCGGGCGGAATATTTTGTCTATATTTGCGGGCTTAAAAACCCGTAAGGGCGAGCGTTTTTTTATTAACCTTATACAATTTTATAGCAAATGGCTGTTAAAATTCGTCTGGCACGTCACGGTAAGAAGGGTTACGCCTTCTATCACATCGTTGCCGCAGATAGCAGAGCGCCACGTGATGGTAAGTTCATCGAGAAGTTGGGAACCTACAACCCCAACACGAATCCTGCTACGATCGATCTGTGCTTCGAGAAAGCACTGGATTGGTTACAGAAAGGCGCACAACCCACGGATACCTGCCGGGCTATCCTCTCCTACAAGGGCGTTCTCTACAAGAAGCACCTGCTGGGCGGCGTAGCCAAAGGCGCATTCACCGAGGCCGAGGCCGAGGCCCGCTTCAACAAGTGGCTCGAGGCCAAGAACGGCAAGATCGAGGCCAAGGCCAACAAGCTGGCCACCGACGCCAAGTCGGCCGAGAAGGCCCGTCTGGCCGCCGAAGCCAAGATCAAGGAGGAGCGCGCCGCAGCGATCGCCGAGAAGAAGGCCGCCGCTGAAGCCGCAGCCCGCGAAGCCGCAGAGGCCGCCGCTGCCGAAGCGGCTGCAGAGGCTCCCGCAGAGGAGGCTGCCGCCGAAGCTCCCGCCGCCGAATAAGCGAGATCCCGATCCGATAGAAACAGTAGATCGCCCGGTGCGGGGGATTTACTGTTTTTTTCGTATTTTCACCCCGTAATACCATTTTACCGCAATGACAATTCCCGCAGGCAGAATCACCCGACTTTTCGGCACGGACGGGGGCGTGATGCTCTCGCTCTACCCCGCTTTCCCCGAGGATTTCGACACCGACACGCCGCTCGTCGTCACGATCGACGGGCTGGACGTGCCGCTCTATTGCGACCGGTTCGAACGGCGCGGCGTCTCGGGCGCCGCCGCGGCCTTCGCCGACTTCGACACCGAACGGCGCGCACAGGAGTTGCTCGGACTCGAATTCCGCATCGACACGGCGGACGGGGAGGAGGACGAGTTCTACCTCGAGGACCTCATCGGATTCGCGGTCGAGGCCGAGGAGGCGGGATCGGCGGAGAAGCGCTCCGGAATCCTCGCGGACTACTACGACAGCGACCTCAACCCGCTCTTCGAGCTGGAGATCGCCGGACGGCGGGTGCTCGTGCCCGCCGCCGAGGAGTTTATCGCACACATAGATTTCGAAGGGCGCACGGTGCACCTCGTGCTGCCCGGGGGACTGCTCGACCTGCAATGACATGGCACACGTGGTGATCGGACTTTCGGGCGGCGTCGATTCTTCGGTGGCCGCCTGGCTCCTCAAGAAGCAGGGGCATGAAGTGACGGGGCTGTTCATGGTGAACTGGCACGACACGACGGGAACGCTCGAGGGCGACTGCCCGTGGCGCGACGACCGGGTTTTCGCCGAACTGGTGGCCCGCAAACTGGACATCCCGCTGCATGTCGCGGACCTCTCCGCGGAGTACCGCACGCGGGTGGTGGACTACATGTTCGCCGAGTACGAACGGGGGCGCACGCCCAATCCCGACGTGCTGTGCAACCGCGAAATCAAGTTCGACGTCTTCCTGCGGGAGGCGCTCGCGCTCGGGGCCGACTACGTGGCCACGGGCCATTACTGCCGCAAAGCCGAGGAGCGGCTCCCGGACGGACGCACCGTCTACCGGCTGCTCGCGGGCAGCGACCCCAACAAAGACCAGAGCTATTTTCTCTGCCAGCTCTCGCAGGAGCAGTTGCGCTACGCCCTCTTCCCGGTGGGCGACCTGCTCAAGCCCGAAGTGCGGCGCATCGCCGAAGAGCAGGGACTCGCCACGGCCAGGCGCAAGGATTCGCAGGGAATCTGCTTCGTGGGAAAGGTCGATCTGCCGGTCTTCCTTCAGCAGAAACTCGCGTCGAAGCGGGGGAACATCCACGAAATCCTCCCCTCGTGGCCGAAATACCGCAGAAGCGGCCTTCCGGGTGCGGGACCGGAGCTTCCGGAAACGAGACCTTCGGGAACAGGGGGACCGGAGACAGAGGCAGGGCATCCGGAGGCAGGCCAGACGGCATGGTCCGCCGAACGGCCGAATACGACGGTCGGTCATACGGAAGCGACGGGAAAGGAGCAACCGACGCGAACGGAGCAACCGGCGGATGCGGCGACGGAAACGACCGTTCCGGCCGCCGGAGAGGGTGCTACGGAGCCGACGGACGCCGAACTGGCCGCGCTGGCCGCACCGTGGCGGTACACCGTGCGCGACGGCAAGAAGATCGGCGAACACAACGGCGCGCATTTCTACACCATCGGCCAGCGCAAGGGTCTGGGCATCGGCGGCCGCAGGGAATCGCTGTTCATTCTGGCCACCGACGTGACGCAGAACGTGATCTACGTGGGCGAGGGAGACGCGCATCCCGGTCTGTGGCGTCCCGCGCTGCACATCGCTCCCGGCGATGTGCACTGGGTCAATCCCGCCCGGGCGATGGCGCCGGGCGAAAGCCGCCGGTTCCGGGTCCGCATCCGCTACCGCCAGCCGTTGCAGGAGGCGCGGCTCTTCATGCGCGGAAACGGCGTCTATCTGCTCTTCGACACCCCCCAGCGGGGGATCACCCCGGGGCAGTTCGCGGCATGGTACGACGGCGACGAGCTGGTGGGATCGGGGGTGATCGAAGCCTGAGAGAAGCACGGAACCCTCTTTTTTCAGACGCGGCCTACCCGTTTCCACACCCAGCGGAAAGAATAAGCGGCGGCACCTGGCCATAGCCAAGCATTACCAAGACATGCATATCCGACATAGAAAAAGTGCGGGGTTCCCGGTTTTGTCCCGTTAAAACGAAGAGCGTATGGCGCAGAAAATATCGCAGGCGACATCAGCCTATGGAATAGACATATCCGACAGGTTCTCCGGACAAGTGGAAAATCCGAAACACCGGGCCAAATACGATCCGAAACACATCAACGAAATCGCCCGATTCCCCGGCTGCCCGCCGCGCGGTTTCCTGCCCGAAAAACCCCTCTGATCCCCACGGTCATGACGCTTCGCCGAACGATACGCCACACCCTCGCGGCAGCCGGACTGCTGCTGGCCGCCGCACAGGCGGCACGCCCCGCAACGGCCGTACCGCCGTCAGCCGGGGCAGACGGACGATCCGTCCCCGTCCGGGAAGCCGCGGCCGGCCGAACGCCGCAGCGATCCGGCGGCATGCAGAGAGCCGCGACCGGCCGCCCGGCCGACGAAAGGACGGTCGGCATCGCCTTTTACGACGTGGACCGGCTCTACGACACCCTTCCGGCGCTTTTCTACGACGACGAGGAGTACACGCCCCGGGGACGCCTGCGCTGGACGGCCGAACGCTATGCCCGCAAGATCCGCAATACGGCGGCCGTCATCGACTCGATGGCCCTGCCCGTCGTGGCGCTCCGGGGCGTGGAGAACGAACGGGTCGTGCGCGACCTGGCCGCCGCCTGCCGGGGCGACTACTCCTACCTGCACCGCACGCTCAACACGCTCGACGGCCTGGATTTCGCCCTGCTCTACTACGGCGACCTCTTCTATCCCCACTACGCCGAGCCGGGACGCCACTACCTCTACATCGAGGGGACGATGGGGCGCGACACCGTGGGACTGGTCCTGAGCGCCGACACGCGCATGAGCGAATGGGTCGTCCGCGACCTGCGCGCCGAAAGGCCCGGAGCGAAGCTGCTCGTCCTGGGACGCTCCGCATCGCTCGAACCCGCCCGCTACGGACTGCGCGACGCCACGGCACGGGCAGCGCGCGCCGGACGGGGCACGGTCCGCAGCCGCGGACGCTGGGTGATGCGCGACCGCATTCTGGCGGACACGGCCTTCACCGTCGTCGGAGGCGACGTGTTCGCCCGCCGATACCTGCTCGATCCCCGAAGCGGCAGTCCGACGGCCACCTACTCGCGGCGGGTCTATACGGGCGGCTACGGCTATTCGCTTCCGGTGTTCGTCCACATCCGGTGACGGCGGCGCGGCCCCCGGCGCCCCGGAAATTCCGCGCCGTTCCGGTTCCCGGAACGAAAACCGGGCGCATTTTCCGACGAATATTGAAAAAAACGCACTCCGGAGACCCGGAACGTACAATCGTCACGGCAATTTATTTGGAGTTTGCGAAAAGTTTTCTTATATTCGCAATCCCTTTGACGGATAAGAGGTTCCGAAATGCGGTAACGGCGACGTCACCGCAATTTTTTCCGCCTCCGGGCAAGTGGACTTTTTGAAAAACTTTTTAAATTCACATACTAAATCGAAAAATTATGGCAGACGTTAAACGAGTCTATACCTTCGGCAACAAGGAGGCCGAAGGCAACGGCAAAATGCGTGAGTTGCTCGGCGGCAAGGGTGCGAACCTCGCGGAGATGAACCTCATCGGCATCCCCGTTCCCCCGGGCTTCACGATCACCACGGAGGTATGCGCGGAGTATTACAGGCACGGCAAGCAGGCCGTGATCGAGATGCTCCGCCCCGAGGTCGAGAAGGCGATGCACAACATCGAACGCCTGACGGGCATGAAGTTCGGCGACGCGCAGACGCCGCTGCTCGTCTCCGTGCGTTCGGGCGCACGCGCCTCAATGCCGGGCATGATGGACACGATCCTCAACCTCGGCATGAACGACCAGGCCGTGGAGGCCGTTTCGAAACGCACGGGCAATCCACGCTTCGCATGGGACTCGTACCGCCGTTTCGTGCAGATGTACGGCGACGTGGTGCTGGGCATGAAGCCCGTCTCGAAGGAGGACCACGATCCGTTCGAGGAGATCATCGACGCGCTGAAGGCCAGGCGCGGCGTGAAGAACGACACGGACCTGACCACCGACGACCTGAAGGAACTGGTACGGAGCTTCAAGGAGGCCGTGAAGCGGCAGACCGGCGAGGATTTCCCCGCCTGCCCCTGGGAGCAGCTGTGGGGCGCCGTGTGCGCCGTGTTCGGCTCATGGATGAACGAGCGCGCCATCCTCTACCGCAAGCTCAACAACATCCCCGCCGAGTGGGGAACGGCCGTTTCGGTGCAGGCGATGGTCTTCGGCAACATGGGTGAGAACTCGGCCACGGGCGTGGCTTTCTCGCGCGACGCCGCGACGGGCGAGAACATCTTCAACGGAGAGTACCTGATCAATGCGCAGGGCGAGGACGTCGTGGCCGGCATCCGCACCCCGCAGCAGATCACGATCGAAGGCTCGAAGCGCTGGGCCAAGGCGCAGAACATTCCGGAGGCGGAGCGCGCCGCGAAATACCCCTCGCTCGAGGAGGTGATGCCCGCGGTCTACAAGGAGCTGGACGAGATTCAGCACCACCTCGAGCAGTACTTCAAGGACATGCAGGACATCGAGTTCACGATCCAGGACGGCAAGCTCTGGATGCTCCAGTGCCGCAACGGCAAGCGCACGGGCGCAGCGATGGTCAAGATCGCCATGGACATGCTGCGCGAGGGGCTGATCGACGAAAAGACCGCCGTGCTGCGCTGCGAACCCGCGAAGCTCGACGAGCTGCTGCACCCCGTATTCGACAAGAAGGCCATCGCTTCGGCGCAGGTCATCACGAAGGGGCTGCCCGCCTCGCCGGGCGCGGCGACGGGTCCCGTGGTGTTCTTCGCCGAGGACGCCGAGAAGGAGCTGGCCAGGACGGGCCAGAAGGCGATCCTGGTGCGCATCGAAACCTCGCCCGAAGACCTGAAGGGCATGCTCGACGCGGCCGGAATCCTCACGGCGCGCGGCGGCATGACCTCGCACGCGGCCGTCGTGGCGCGCGGCATGGGCAAATGCTGCGTCTCGGGTGCCGGCGAGCTGGAGATCGACTACAAGGCCCGCACGATCAAGGTGAACGGCTTCACGGTCAAGGAGGGCGACTGGATCTCGCTCAACGGCTCGACGGGCGAGGTCTATCTGGGTCAGGTGGCCACGAAGGCCGCCGACCTGAGCGGCGACTTCGGCAAGCTCATGGAGCTGGCCGGGAAGTACTCCGTGCTGAAGGTGCGCGCCAACGCCGACACGCCGAAGGACGCCAGGCAGGCCTTCGAGTTCGGCGCCGAGGGCATCGGCCTCTGCCGCACGGAGCACATGTTCTTCGAGGGCGACCGCATCAAGGCCATCCGCGAGATGATCCTCGCCGACGACGAGGCGGGCCGCCGCGTGGCGCTGGGCAAGCTGCTGCCGATGCAGCGGGGTGACTTCGAAGGGCTGTTCAAGGCCATGAACGGATTCCCCGTGACGGTGCGCCTGCTCGATCCCCCTCTGCACGAGTTCGTGCCCCACGACGAGAAGGGACAGCGCGAGATGGCCGCCGAAATGAACGTACCCCTCCAGAAGATCGTCGCCAAGGTCGAGTCGCTGGCCGAGTTCAACCCCATGCTGGGCCACCGCGGCTGCCGTCTGGGCAACACCTACCCCGAAATCACGGAGATGCAGACGCGCGCCATCATCGAGGCGGCGATGAACGTCAAGGCTTCGGGCATGCCCGTACACGTGGAGATCATGGTTCCGCTGGTGGGCAACCACAAGGAGCTGCGCTACCAGAAGCAGATCATCGACTCGACGGCCGAACAGGTCTTCTCGGAGCGCAACGACAAGATCGAATACATGGTCGGCACGATGATCGAAGTACCGCGCGCGGCCGTCACGGCCAACCAGATCGCCGAGGTCGCCGAGTTCTTCTCGTTCGGCACGAACGACCTGACGCAGATGACGCTCGGATTCTCGCGCGACGACATCGGCAAGTTCCTGCCCATCTACCTCGAGAAGGGCATCCTCAAGAACGATCCGTTCCAGATTCTCGACCGCAACGGCGTGGGCCAGCTCATCCGCGAGGCGGTGTTCAAGGGCCGCGGCACGCGCGAGAACCTCAAGTGCGGCATCTGCGGCGAACACGGCGGCGAACCCTCGTCGGTGGAGTTCTGCCACTACGCCGGACTGAACTACGTGAGCTGCTCGCCCTTCCGCGTGCCCATCGCACGCCTGGCAGCCGCCCACGCAGCGCTCAACCAGAAATAGACGCCGCCGGCACGGACCGGCGCAACGGAAAGGGGTCTGCGGCACGAGTGTTGCAGACCTCCTTTTTTGTGATTCAAAACGCCGGATTCGTTGAATTCATTTGTCCGGGATGAGAATTTTACGTATATTTGTTTGATAAATGATTCGGAGGGAGAGTATTCACAACTTAAACACAAAAAATATGAAAAAGATCATTCTTCTGACCATCGCCGCGCTGTGCGCATTCACCGCGGTTTCAGCACAGGACAAGGGGAATTGGGGAGTAGGGCCGCAAATCGGCATCTACACCAATACGGGAGCCGACGGTGCCATCTTCGGCATCGGCGCCACGGGACGTTACAGCTTCACCGACACGTGGCGCATCCAGCCGTCGCTCACGGCCCTCTGCAAATCGGGTTGCTCGGTGGATATCGCGGCCGACGTGCAGTACCTCTTCGAGGTCGCAAGTTCGTGGGACGTCTATCCGCAGGCCGGTCTGAGCGCCAACGACATCGGCGGCTGGTCGTGCGGCATCAACCTCGGTGCAGGCACGGACTTCAACGTGGCCCGCAACTGGGACCTCTCGGCCGGATTCAAGTGGATGATCCAGACGGCCAAATGGCACAAGAACCCGATCATCATCAACATCGGCGCCACCTACCGCTTCTGATCCGAACGGAGAAAGCGGAGAGACGAACCCCGCATAAAAAAGCAGAGACCGACGTCGGTCTCTGCTTTTTCCGTTTTCGCCCGGAGCCGAACACCCCGGCTCCCACCGGATCCTCCGTCTCCTACCGGGTCTTGTATCCGCAGCGATACTTGCCCTTGGCCAGATTGAGCAGCTTGCTCTTGAGCAACTGACGGCGCAGCGGCGCGACGCGGTCCGTGAAGACCACACCCTCGATATGGTCGTACTCGTGCTGGATGACCCACGCCTTCAGCCCCGTGAACTCCTCGTCGTGCTCCACGAAATCGGTATCCATGTAGCGCATCCGGATCGAGAGCGAGCGCGGCACGTCGGCATGGATGCCGGGAAACGAGAGGCAGCCCTCGTTGTAGGTCTTCTTCTCGGCCGAGTACTCGTAAATCTCGGGATTCAGAAAGGCCCGTTTGTAGTCGGCGCACGAAGGGTCGTCCTCGGCCCACGGCGTGCAGTCCACGATGAACAGGCGGATGTCCTTGCCGATCTGCGGCGCGGCCAGCCCGACGCCTTCGGCCTCTTCGAGCGTGAGGAACATGTCCTCGGCGAGTTTCTTCACTTCGGGGTAGTCGGGACCGATCTCCCGGCAGCGCTTGCGCAGCACTTCGTCCCCGTATATGACAATCGGATAAATCATAATCTGAAAAACAATCGTATATTGCCCAATTTTATTGTATCGTCCCATAAAAAACCGCGGCGGCCCGCGCTACGGCTCCGGCCCGGAGCTCGTGCGGCTACCGGCCCCGTCAGCGGGAGGCGACGGATTCCATATAGCCCTGGAGGATGATCGTCGCCGATATTTTGTCCACCAGCGCCTTGTCGCGGCGGGCCATCCGGCCGATACCGCTGTCGCGCATCGCACGATGCGCCAGCACCGACGTGAAACGTTCGTCGTAGAAGACCACCTCCTTGTCGGGCCAGGCCCGGCGCAGGCGCGCGGCCAGCGGCTCGATGAAACGCCACGTCTCCGAAGGCGTGCCGTCCATCCGCGCAGGCTTGCCCACGACGATCGTGGAGACCTCCTCGCGGGCGAAATAGTCCGCCAGCCACCGCTCCAGCTCCCGGGTCGGCACGGTCTCCAGTCCTCCGGCGATCAGCCGCAGGGGGTCGCTCACGGCGATTCCCGTGCGCTTCGTCCCGTAGTCTATGGCGAGGATGCGTCCCACGGTTCAAAGATTGATTCCCGTCCGGCGCTCCGACCGCACCCCCGAAAGCAGCAGGCCGGCCAGCGCCCCCGACACGAAACAGAACCGCGCCACCCGCCGGCGGCTCCGGCACCGACGATCTCCGGAGAAAAAGTCCATTCCCCTTACAGATTCAGCTTTCCGAACAGCCTGCGGTACGAGCACTCCTTCTCGACGAGCGACGGCAGCGCCTCGATCTGCACGCGCTCCTGCTCCATCGAATCGCGGTGGCGGACCGTCACCGTGCCGTCCTCGAGCGTCTGCCCGTCCACGGTCACGCAGAACGGCGTGCCGATGGCATCCTGACGGCGGTAGCGCTTGCCCACGGAGTCCTTCTCGTCGTAGATGACGTTGTAATCGTATTTCAGTTCATCGACGATCCGCTGCGCCACCTCGGGCATGCCGTCCTTTTTGACCAGCGGCAGCACGGCCACCTTCACCGGCGCCAGCGCGGCGGGCAGACGCAGCACGACGCGCGAATCGCCGCCGTCGAGCGTCTCCTCGGTATAGGCCGCCGACATGACCTGCAGGAACATGCGGTCCACGCCGATCGACGTCTCCACGACATAGGGCACGTAGCTCTCGCCCGTCTCCGGGTCGAAGTACTGGATCTTCCGGCCCGAGAACTTCTGGTGGTTGCCCAGGTCGAAATCCGTGCGCGAGTGGATGCCCTCGACCTCCTTGAAGCCGAACGGGAAGTTATACTCGATGTCCGTGGCGGCATTGGCGTAGTGCGCCAGTTTCTCGTGGTCGTGGAAACGGTAGTTGTCGTCGCCGAAGCCCAGCGCGCGGTGCCATGCCATGCGCGTCTCCTTCCAGCGGTTCCACCACTCCATCTCGGTCCCGGGGCGCACGAAGAACTGCATCTCCATCTGCTCGAACTCGCGCATGCGGAAGATGAACTGCCGGGCCACGATCTCGTTGCGGAACGCCTTGCCGATCTGCGCGATACCGAACGGCAGCTTCATGCGGCCCGTTTTCTGGACATTGAGGAAATTGACGAAAATGCCCTGCGCCGTCTCGGGCCGCAGGTAGATCGTCGAGGCCCCTTCGGCCGTCGAACCCATCTGCGTCGAGAACATGAGGTTGAACTGCCGCACGTCGGTCCAGTTGCGCGTCCCGGAAACGGGGCAGGCGATCTCGCAGTCGAGGATGATCTGCCGCAGCCCGGCAAGGTCGTTGGCGTTCATCGCCTCGGCAAAACGCCCGTGCACGGCATTCCGGCGGGCGAGCGTCTCCGCCACGCGGGGCGAGGTCTCGCGGTACTTCGCCTCGTCGAACGCCTCGCCGAAACGCTTGCGGGCCTTCTCGACCTCCTTCTCCACCTTCTCGTCCTGTTTGGCGATCCACTCCTCGATGAGCACGTCGGCGCGGTAGCGCTTCTTCGAATCCCTGTTGTCGATCAGCGGGTCGTTGAACGCCGACACGTGACCCGAAGCCTCCCAGGTTCTGGGATGCATGAAAATGGCGGCGTCGATGCCCACGATGTTCTCGTGCAGCTTGACCATCGAATCCCACCAGTAGCGCTTGATATTGTTCTTCAGCTCCACGCCGTTCTGCCCGTAGTCATAGACGGCGGCCAGACCGTCGTAGATCTCGCTCGAAGGAAACACGAACCCGTACTCCTTGCAGTGGGCGACCAGCTTCTTGAAAAGTTCTTCCTGCGTCATCGTATTTTGGTATTTTACTGATTTTCCGGACTACAAAAGTACAAAATAAATGGATATTCCCTCCCGCCGGCGGAGAATTTATTTCCCGGGGGAAACGACCCCGGAACCGGACGGGTCAGCCGAGAAGCCCCGCGCGCAGGAAGGAGAAATCGCCGCCGCGGGCGATGACGATGTGGTCCAGCAGACGGATGTCGAACAGCGCCGCGGCACGGGCGATCCGCTCGGTCAGCGCCCGGTCCTGCGGACTGGCTTCGGCCGTTCCGGAGGGATGGTTGTGAATGAGAATGAGCTGCGTGGCGAGCAGCTCCAGGGCGCGCTTGACCACGATCCGGTGATCGACGACCGTTCCCGTCACACCGCCCTGGCTCACCCGCTGCCGCTCGATGATCCGGTTCGACGCGGTGAGGTACACCGCCCAGCACTCCTCGTGCGGCAACTGTTCGAGCTGCGGCCGGAACAGCCGCACCACGTCGTCGCTCGTGGCGATGCAGTCGGCCTCCGCGGCACGCTCCGCAACGGCCCGGCGGCCGAACTCGGCGGCGGCGAGCAACAGCCGCGCCCGCCGCAGGCCCAACCCGCCGATCATGCGCAGACGCGCCTCCCCTTCGCCGGCGATACGCGCCAGCGAATCCCCGCAGGCCGCCAGCAGCGCGTCGGCCCGCTGTCCGTCCTCCGTAAGCAGGGTCAGCAGTTCCCGGTCGGTAAGCGCCCCGACTCCCCGCGCAGCCATCTTGTCGGAAATCGTCGTCATAGGTATTCCGTACGCCCGTTCCGGGACTTCGCCCGGAGAGCGTGTCATTTCGTCCCCGTCAGCCGGTCCACCTTGTCGAGCAGCGAGGCGCACTGCTCGTCGGTCATGTACTGCGACACGGAGAAGGCCGCATGCTGCTCGGCCTCCTTCTTCGAGTCGCCCGCACCGTGGCCGACCTCCATGCCGTCCACCAGCACCGTACAGTGGAACACCGGGTGGTTCGGAGCCGCCTCCTTGTCGAAGCCCGTGCGGAACGAGACCTTGTGGCGGTTCTTCTGACACCACTCGATCAGGCGGCTCTTGAAGTCGTTCTCCGATACGGTGAGCTCCTCGAGGTCGAGCAGTCCGAAGTAGATGCGGTTGATCAGCAGCCGATTGACGAAATCGTACCCCTGATCCAGATAGACCGCCCCCATCATCGCCTCGAAAGCGTCGCCGTAGATATGCTTCTGGGCGATTCCGGCGCCGTTGGCCGAAATCACGTGCGCGTCGAGTCCCAGCTTCACCGCCAGTCCGTTGAGCGACTGCCGCGAAACGATCTTCGAGCGCAACTTGGTCATGAACCCTTCGTCGCGGTCGGGGTATTCGATGAAGATATAGTCCGAAGTGACGGCCTCGATCACGGCATCGCCCAGGTATTCGAGCCGCTCGTTGTTGATCGAACGGCCGTCCTCCAAAACCAAAGAAGCTGACTTGTGAACCAAAGCCAGCTTGTAGAGTTCGATATTGTGCGGAACGAATCCGAACAAATCGTCGATAATCCTGTAATACGCCTTGTCGGGCCCGAAATTCCGTCTCCACGGACGCAGCAGAAAGTCGATCACGGCGGCGGGACCCTTCGGGCGTTAGAGCTTGCGGAAAATGACCGTCGAGTTGTGGCCGCCGAAGCCGAACGTATTGCTCAGCGCACACTTCACGTCGCGCTTCTGCGCCGTGTTGAGCGTGAGGTTCAGCTTCGAGTCGATCTCGGGATCGAGGTTCTCGCAGTTGATCGTCGGGGGCACGACGCCGTGCGTCAGCGCGAAGATGCAGGCCAGAGCCTCCACGGCGCCGGCGGCACCCAGCAGGTGTCCCGTCATGGATTTGGTCGAGGAGATGTTGATGTCGTACACGTGGTCGCCCAATACGCCAGCGACGGCCTTCAGCTCGGGAATGTCGCCCGCAGGGGTCGAGGTTCCGTGCACGTTCACATAGTCGATCTCCCCGGGGGTGATGCCGGCGTCCTTGATGGCGTCGCGCATCGCCTTCATGGCCCCCTTGCCCTCGGGATGGGGCGCCGTGAAATGGTAGGCGTCGGCCGAAGCGCCTCCGCCCACGATCTCGCAGTAGATCTTTGCCCCGCGCGCCTTGGCGTGCTCGTACTCCTCCAGAATCAGCGCGCCCGCGCCCTCGCCGATCACGAAGCCGTCGCGGTCCTTGTCGAACGGACGCGAAGCGTGCACGGGATCGTCGTTGCGCGTCGAAAGCGCCTGCATGGAGTTGAAACCGCCCACCGAAGGCTCGTTCACGGCGGCTTCCGAGCCGCCCGTGACCATCACGTCGGCCTTGCCGTAGCGGATGGCCTCCATGGCGGCGATCATGCCGTGGTTGGACGAAGCGCAGGCCGACACGGTGCAGTAGTTCGGTCCCATGAAGCCGTACTTCATGGAGATGAAACCGGCCGCGATGTCGGCGATCATGCGGGGAATAAAGAACGGGCTAAACCGCGGGGTTCCATCCCCGGCGGCATAGCCCAGACACTCATCGAAGAACGACTTGAGTCCTCCGATACCCGAACTCCAGATGACGCCCACCTGCTCCTTATCGACCTTCTCGAGATCGAGGGCCGAATCCGCCACGGCCTGCTCGGCCGCGATCAGAGCGTACTGGGTGAAAAGGTCGTACTTGCGCACTTCCTTCCGGTCGAAATACCGGGTCGGGTCGTAATTCTTTACTTCACAAGCGAAGCGTGTCTTAAATTTCTCAGCGTCGAAATGAGTAATGGGCGCGGCACCGCTGACTCCCTTCTCCAAATTCGAAAAATACTCCTCAATACTATTGCCGAGCGGGTTGATCGTCCCGATACCCGTAACAACTACTCTTCTTCCTGTCATAAATTTAAGGCTTCTTGCCGTGAAACGAATATGGTAGAAATTATTTCTTGTGCTCCTCGATGTACTTGATAGCGTCGCCGACGGTAGCGATCTTCTCGGCGTCCTCGTCCGGAATCTGGATGTCGAAAGCCTTCTCGAACTCCATGATCAACTCCACGGTGTCGAGCGAATCCGCACCCAGGTGGTTGGTGAAGCTTGCTCCGGGCACTACCTCCGACTCCTTGACACCCAGCTTGTCGACGATGATCTCGACAACTTTTGATTGAACATCTGCCATAATTTTAAGTTTTTAGTTAAACAATTATTTGGAAATAGCAACTCACATTTCCAGCGTAATTTTGCGCAAAAGTAACACTTTTTTTATTACTTTTGACAAAACGCTGCGATTTTTTGTTCACAATTTTTTCGACATTTAGCACAAAAATTTGCAAAAAACATTCAGAAACAACCGATTATGAAATTACTTCTCATCTCCAATTCGACCAACGCCGGGGAGGAATACCTGCGTTATCCGCTGCCCGAAATCGGACGCTTCCTGCAGGGCGTGCGCGAAATCGTCTTCGTGCCCTACGCCGCGGTCACCTTCTCCTACGCCGAATACGAACGCAGGGTGCAGGCGCGTTTCGCCGAGCTGGGCATCCGCGTCCGCTCGGTGCACCGGGCCGGGGATCCCGCAGCGCTCGTCCGCCGGGCCGAAGCGATCTGCGTGGGCGGCGGCAACACCTTCGCGCTGGCCAGAAAGATGCAGCAGCAGGGGCTGATGCAGGCCATCCTGCGCCGGATCAGGGCAGGCGTGCCCTACGTCGGCTGGTCGGCCGGCAGCAACGTCTGCTGCCCGACGATCTCGACTACGAACGACATGCCGATCGTCCAGCCCGAATCGTTCCGGGCCATCGGAGCGGTGAAGTTCCAGATCAACCCCCACTACCTCGACGCCAATCCCGCGGGACACGCCGGGGAGACGCGCGAGCAGCGCATCCGCGAATACATCGAGGCCAACCCGCGCCGCTGGGTGGCCGGGCTGCGCGAAGGGTGCATGCTGCGTTACGACGGCGGACGGCTGGAACTGATCGGAGGACGGCCGATGCGGATGTTCCGCAAGGGCGTCGAACCGTTCGAAGTGGAACCGGGCGGAGACCTTTCGTTCTTATTATAAATAGGTATGAAAGCGATGATAGCGGGCCTGGGCCTCATCGGAGGCTCGTTCGCCCTGGCGCTGCGCGACCGTGCGCTCGCCGAAGAGATTCTCGGCGTGGAGAAATCGCCGGAAATCGCCGAGGAGGCGATGCGGCTGGGTCTCGCGGACCGGATCGTGGGATTCGAAGAGGGAATCGCCGAGGCCGACCTGGTGGTGCTGGCCACCCCCGTGGACACCATTCCGATCATGGCCGTCAAGGCGCTCAACCGCGCGACGGACAGGCAGGTGGTCATGGACATGGGGTCGATCAAGGGCGAGTTGTGCGAGGTCGTCTCGATGCACGCCCGCCGCGGACGTTTCGTCGCCGCCCATCCGATGTGGGGCACGGAGTACAGCGGTCCGAAGGCCGCACAGCGGGGCGCCTTCTCGGGCCGGATCGCCGTATTGTGCGACACGGAGCGCAGCGACGCCGACGCGGTGGCCCTCGTGGAGCGGATCTTCCGGACGCTGGAATGCCCGCTCGTGTATATGGACCCCGAGGAACACGACCTGCACGCGGCCTACGTGTCGCATATTTCGCACGTCACGTCGTTCGCCCTGGCGCTCACCGTACTCGAAAAGGAGCGCGAGGAACGGCATATCTTCGACCTGGCGGGCGGAGGCTTCGAGAGCACCGTGCGGCTGGCAAAAAGCGCCGCAGGGACCTGGGTTCCGATCCTGCTGCGCAACAAATACAACGTGCTGGACGTCCTGCGCGAACACATCCACCAGTTGCAGATCATGCGGCGCATGATCGAGCGGGACGACGCCGAGGGGCTGACCGAGGCGATGCAGCGCGCGAACTCCATCCAGCGCATCCTCCGGTGACGACGACGGCCGAGACGGGACGTGCGGGCGAACGCGCCGCAGCGGAACACCTGCGGCAGGCGGGATACGAGATCCGCGACACGAACTGGCGGGCGGGACGGGACGAGCTGGACATCGTGGCCCTGCGCGGGGAGGTGCTGCATTTCGTGGAGGTCAAGACCCGTCGAGCCGGGTCGCTCACGCCGCCCGAAGCGGCCGCCACGCAGCGCAAGTTCCGCGCCCTGACCCGCGCCGCGGCCCGCTACCTGCGCACCGCCGGATGGCAGGGCGAGGTGCAGTTCGACCTGGCGGCCGTCACGCTGTCGGACGACGGCCGCGCCGACGTGGAGCTCATCGAGCGGGCGATGGAACACCACTGGTGACCTGCGGGCAGCCCCGCCGGCACACGAAGGAAGCGTCCGCAATTTTTGCAAATCCGGCAAATTATGCTATCTTTGCCGGCTGAAAACAAACTCCCTGACACTGAACGCCAAGCGCGGGAAAAGTCCGGGCGGAAACGACAAACCTCAATACCGGCAAACAGCGATGTGGCTCTATAATCTCGGGCTGACACTCTATGTATGGGCCATCCGGCTCGTGGCGCCGCGCCATCCGAAGGCCCGGCTCTGGATCGAAGGACGCAGGGACCTCTTCCGCCGCATACGCGAAGCGGTCGCTCCCGGGGAGCGGATCGTCTGGATGCACGTCGCGTCGCTCGGCGAGTTCGAACAGGGCCGCCCGATCATCGAGGAGCTGCGCCGGAAACACCCCGAATACAAAATCCTGCTCACCTTCTTCTCGCCTTCGGGCTACGAAATCCGGAAAAACTACGCCGGAGCCGACCATATCTTCTACCTGCCGATCGACACCCCGCGCAACGCCCGCCGGTTTCTCGACGCCGTGCACCCCGAAATCGCCATCTTCGTCAAATACGAATTTTGGCTGAACCTGCTCGCGGAACTGCGCCGCCGGCATGTGCGGACCTTCATCGTTTCGGCCATCTTCCGCCGCAATTCGGTCTTTTTCCGTCCCTACGGCGGCATGTGGCGGCAGGCGCTCGAATCGTTCGACGTCCTGTTCGTGCAGAACGAGGAGTCGAAAAAACTGCTGGCGACGCTGGGATTCGACAACGTGCTGGTGGCCGGAGACACCCGTTTCGACCGTGTGGCCGAAATCGCCCGGGCCGCCAGACGCATCGACCTCATCGACCGCTTCAAGGGCGACGCACGCCTCTTCGTGGCCGGTTCGACATGGGGTCCGGACGAGGAGCTGCTCATCCGCCTTGCGAACGACAATCCCGAAATCAAGTTCGTCATCGCCCCCCACGAAATGGACGAGGGCCGCATCGCGCGGCTGATCGCCGAGACGCGGGGCGGGGCGCTGCGTTACACGCAATGCACGCCCCACACGGCTTTCGGGCCGAAGCAGGTGATGATCCTCGACACCGTGGGCCTGCTCGCCTCGGTCTACGGCTATGCGACATGGAGCTATGTGGGCGGCGGATTCGGCGTCGGCATCCACAACACGCTCGAAGCGGCGACCTTCGGACTGCCGGTCGCCTTCGGGCCCAATTACGGGAAATTCAAGGAGGCGCGCGATCTGGTGACGCTCGGCGCGGCCCGCTCCGTCGGCAACTACGAAGAGCTGAACGCCTGGTTCGTCCCCCTGCGCGACAACGAGGAGTTCCTCCAGCGCACCAGCCGCATCGCCAAAGACTACACCACGCGCCATCAGGGCGCCACGGGCATCATCGTCCGGACAATCTTCCAACAATAGCACGCGCGCCGTCCGGGAACTCCGGCACGAATGCGCTTCTCTCCGCCCCGACGACATCCCGAACCGCGGCACAGCCCCGCCGACAGAGAGACACACCCCCGGCCAAATACGGCAATTCCGGCGAACACATCCCCCTGCGCACACGGGGACGGACTTCGGAAAAAGCACAAACCCGGCGCCGGGCCCTCCCCGACAGACGCGGCGAGCCGTCATGAACACAGGACAGCCGCCGCAGAGGCGCAAAGCCGGGCGGGTCGCCCTCCGGGATGAAAAGCCGGGTCCCGGGGTCCGGCGATGCAAAGAAACGGCCGGCCCCTGCGGCAGCCGAATGTGCCGCAGGGGCCGGTCGTATCGGAACGCACGGGGCTCGCACCGTCAAATCACTCGTACAGCCGCTCGCAATAGCGTTTCAGCGCCTCCCACTCGTAATAGGGACCGCCGTCGAGCGGCAGCCGGGCGTCGCGCTCGTTGTAAAGCACCCGCACCCGGACATCGCCCGCGGCATTGCGGAAGAAGACGAACTGCACGTTGCCCGCCATCGGCGAAACCTTCTCGATGCTCCAGCACGAGCGCACCTCGTCCACGGAGGCCACCCGCGCCGAGGCGCCCTCCACCTGCAACAGGGCGGCGAGGGGCGTCAGATAGACGTCGTGCCCGAAACGCAGCGAGGCCGCCAGCGGCTCCTTCCCGTCGATCACCCGCCGGGCCGTCTCCACGAAATCGCGGAGCAGCGGTCGGGCCGAGGCCACGACCGGATCGCCGAAACGCAGCGAAGGCCCCATCGTCAGGTAACAGTAGGCGTTCAGACTCTCCCAGAGCGCATAGAGCTCCCCGGGCGTGAAAATATCGTAGAACGCCCACTCGGGACGGTCGATGTCCTGCGCGATGGAGGTCAGCATGAAGAGGTCCCACATGAACCGCTGCGGATCGGCGACCTGCGGGGCTTCGTCCGTAAAGAGCGCCGAAAGAAGCCGCTCGGGATGCAGCCAGGCCCGCTTGGCGCTGTCCGCCACCTCGCGCGCCGCCTTGTCCATATCTTTGTCCCGCTCCCCGTTGGCCAGATAGCTCAAGTCGCGGGCGCTCGCCGTACGGACCATGCGGATCCGGGGATCGAGCTCCTTGAGCCGCTCGTTGAAGGCGGCCATGCTCAGGATGCAGCGCGGCACGAGCGTCGAACGGCTCTCCACCCGGCATTCGCGGCCGTCCGCCGTCGAGAATACCTCGGGATAGGCCGCATACATGCGTTCGGCGATCGCCCGGTGTTCGCGCACCCCGCGCGGCGACAGGTCGCCGTAGCGCCCTGCGGCATCGGCGGCCAGCGCCTCGCCCTTCGCCAGGACGGCCCGGCCCGCCGCCGTCAGCGTCCCCGCCGCCGCAGCCTCGCGCAACGGGACGAGCGGCGCCGTGTAATGCGCTTCGGAGGAGTGGTAGCGGCTGCCGTGGCGGCCGTAATGGCTGATATAGAACGGTACGTATCCCTCCGGAACGGGCTCGGCCTCCGCGGGACGGTATTCGTACGAATGATAGACGCCGGCGGCCCGTTCGGGGCAGTCGGCGATTTCCTCCGGCGCGGTCTGCGCGGCCGCGGCGCCCGCAGTCAGCACACACAATGCCGAAGCGAGGAGCTTCGATGAAAAACGGTTTCCTTTCACGATTTATGCGTCATTATTCCCAGCACGAGCCGGTCGGTTTCATTCATGCCGTCGCGGCCGATGGCCGTCAGATTGCGGATGCACTTGTCCACGTCCTCCTCGATGATCCCCTCCACCGGCGTCACGCAGTGACCGTCCATGGCCATCATCGCCGAGAGCAGAGCCGTCGAGACGCCGCTCGTGAGCTTCATCGCGCAGCTCGGCTTCGCACCGTCGCAGATCATGCCCGTCAGGTTGGCGATCATGTTCTTCACCGCGGCGGCCGCCTCGGCGTATCCGCCGCCCATCAGGTAGGTCACGCCGCAGCTCGAACCCGTCGCGGCGGCCACGCAGCCGCAGAGGGCCGACAGCCGTCCGAGGCTCTGCTTGATGTAGATCACCGTCAGGTGGCTCAGCGTCAGCGCGCGGATCATCCGCTCCTCCGAAGCGTGCGTCTCCTCGGCATAGACCGCCACGGGCAGCGTCGCGGCGATGCCCTGGTTGCCGCTGCCCGAGTTGCTCATCACCGGAATCATGGCCCCGGCCATGCGGGCGTCGCACGCCGCCGAGGTGTAGGAGAGGACGCGGGTGAAGATGCTGTCGCCCATCACGCGGCGTTCGCGGTCGCAGCGGAGCGTCCGTCCCACGCAATGACCGAACTCGCCCGCGAGCGAACGCTCGGCGGCGGCCTTGTTCACGCGGCTCGTCTCGAGAATGAAGCGCAGCTCCTCCGCCGGCGCGGTCATGGCGAAATCCCAGACCCGGCGGAACGTCAGCGGAACTTCCTCCTCGCCCGCGGCGTCCGCGGACGGCGTGCGGCGGTCGAGCAGCGTCTCGCCGTCGCGGGTCACGCTGACGAAACGCGTATGGCCTCCGGCTATGACCGCCGCAGCCGAATGGCCCGCCGCCGCGACCTCGACCTCGATATAGAGTTTTTCGCCGATCGCCTCCTTCAGCGCGATCGCGATACGCCGCTCGTCGATATAGCGCCGCCCCTGTTCCACGGCCTCGGGCGTCACGTCGCGCAACACCTCGAGCCGGTACTCCGAACGGCCCACGAGCGCTCCGAGGGCCACGGCGATCGGCAGGCCGATCATCCCCGTGCCGGGAATGCCCACGCCCATCGCGTTTTTCAGGATATTGGCACTCAGCCGCACGTCGATCCGCTCGGGCCGCACGCCCAGCGTCTCGACGGCGCGCGCCGTACAGAGCGCCACGGCGATCGGTTCGGTGCACCCGATGGCGGGTACGACCTCCCGGTTCATCAGGGCGACGATCCGCGCCCGTTCTTCCCGGGGCATTGCAGGGGATTCCATAAAAATTCCGGTTCGTTTTGGAAAACAAATGACAACCGCCCACTTCCCGCATTCCGGCCGTCCCCTTCCCGGGTCCCGACGGCCCCGACCGGCAGACACCGCCGGAAACGGCGGCCGTCGGTACGGCGAGGTATCCGATTGCGAAACAAAGATAACGATTTTTCGCTATTTTTGCTCCGAACGAACGACAACAGCGATGGAAAATCCGAAAAACCGCAAATGGCGGGTCGTGCGGAGCGAATACCTCGCCCGCAAGCCGTGGTTCACCGTGCGCCACGAAACGATCTCGCTGCCCGACGGGCGCACGATCCCCGACTACTACGTGTTCGAATACCCCGACTGGGTCAATGTCACGGCCATCGACCGCGAGGGACGCTTCGTGATGATCGACCAGTACCGTCACGGGCTGGGCGAGACCTCCTACGAAATCCCGGCCGGCGTGGCGGAACCCTCGGACGAAACGATGCTCGCCGCGGCGCAGCGCGAACTGCTCGAAGAGACCGGCTACGGCGGCGGCCAGTGGCGGCTGCTGACGACCCTCTGCGCCAATCCCGCCACGCAGAACAACCTGACGCACTGCTTCCTCGCCACGGGCGTCGAACGGCTCGGCGCGCAGCGGCCCGACCCAACGGAGGATATCCGCGTGCATCTCCTCTCCCGCGACGAAGTGCTGGAGCTGCTCCGCACCGACCGCATCCGGCAGGCGTTGATGGCCGCACCGCTCTGGCGCTGGTTCGCCGAAGAGGGCATCGTCGGATAACGGCTCCGTGAACCGCGAAGGCCCGCCGGCTTTACGTCCGGCGGGCCTTTCCCGTTTCCGGCGAACGCCCTACCGTCCGACGGTCTGCGCCAGCGCCAGGAAGTAGCGTTCCGGATCGAGCCCGAGGGCTTCGAGCAGCTCCCCGGCGGGCGCGCTGCCGCGCGTGATCGAACGCAGCCCGTGCCCGGCCGCATAGAGGTTCACGTTCTCGGCACACCCCGCAGCATCCTGCCCGCAGAGGTAGCGGACCTGTTCGGCCGGGATACTCCGCCCCTCGTAAACCGCCCGGTCGGCGACATAGACCAGATTCAGCGGCGCCGAATAGACGAAGGGCTGCGCCCCGGAGAGTCTGCGGCGATCGCCCTCCAGCACGCGCACGAGCCTGTGCGCCTCCGCATCGTAACGATAGACCCCCTCGGCGAAGAAGACGTAGAGGCGGACCGGGTAGAGCGCCAGCGCCGAAGGAGCCGTCAGACGCCCCTCCTCCGGCCTGTTCTCGCCCGCGGCGGCCCATACGATACCCGAGAGCTCCTCGAGCGACAGCGCGCCGGGATTGTACTCGCGCCACGAACGGCGGTTCCGCAGCGCTTCGTCGATCGTCAGGCCGCCCTTCGGCGGCACCTGCACGAGCGCGATCTCTTCGCCGTACCGCACTTCGGTACGGGTTTCGGCGGTCTTCTCCGCCTCCGGGTTCCGGGTGCCTCCGCACGCCGTCAACAGCAGCGCCGCGCAGGCCAGCATTTTCGTTTTCATCCGTATTTCGATATTTACATTACGGACAAATATACGAATTTTTCCTACCTTTGCCTGCACACACCGAACGGATATGCAACCCGAACGCATCTGCACCCTCTTTTTCTCGCCGACAGGCACCTCGCGGAAAACGGCCACAGCCGTGGCGCGGGGAATCGCGGCTCCCTTTGCGGCGACAGCCGACAGCACGGCGACGGACCACGCCACGGCAACGGCCGACAGCAGCGGCTCGACGGACCCGGCGAACCATGCCGCGGAAGCGAACCGCGTCGCCGCGACGCCGGAGAACGGTCCCATACCCGTACGCGCCCTCGACCTGACGCACGCCGTACCGCGCCCCGAAACGCTGTCTGCGGATACCGTGGCCGTATTCGCCGCACCGGTTTACGGCGGCCGCATCCCCCGCACGGCGCTCGAACGCATGGAGGGCATCCGGGGCGAAGGCACGCCTGCGGTGGTGATCGCCGTTTACGGCAACCGGGCCTTCGAAAAGGCCGCGGCGGAGCTGGCGGATTTCGTGCGCGCCCGGGGATTCGTCCCGGTGGCCGCGGCGGCCTTCGTCGGGGAGCATTCGTACAGCACGGAACGCACGCCCATCGCGGCAGGCCGCCCCGACGGGCAGGACCTCGCCGCAGCGGAGGCGTTCGGCCGGGCCGTCCGGCGCAAACTCGCCGGGCAGGGACCCCTGCCGGTCGATGCCGCACGGCTCAAGCCCCCCGGCACGCCGCTCGTCCCGCTGCTGCGTTTCATCCGTTTCGTTCTCGCCTACCGGCGGCGCCAGAAGAAACACCCCGTCGTCCTGCTGCCCGCAGGCAGCGCGGACCGCTGCACGCACTGCGGCCGCTGCGCGGCGGTCTGCCCCACCGGAGCCATCGCCCGCGGCGACGAACTCCGCACCGACGCGGCCCGCTGCATCCGCTGCTGTGCCTGCGTAAAGGGGTGTCCGGTCGGTGCGCGCACCTTCGAAACGCCTTTCGCGGCGGCCCTTTCGCGCAACTTCGCACGCCGGAAACCGCCCGTCACCCTGCTCTGAGACACGACCGACGATGAAAACGCTCCCGATACGCCTCCGCCTCCTGCTCGGCGCCGCCGTGCTGCTGACGGGCTGTTTCGAGAAGAGCGGAACCTACGGTCCCGACCCCGGGGAGGCGATTCTCGCGCTCACGGCGCACGGCTGGGAGACGGAACACCCGGACGGCCCGGGAACGATAAAGGAGACATGGACGTTCCGCCCGATCGGGAACGGCCGCACGGAACTGCTGCGGACGCACGGAGACGGAAGCGAGGAGCGCAGCGAGACGTTCTTCCTGTGGGAATACGTCGGGCCGAATTACAACGTGCTCTACATCGCGTCCGAAAACCTCCGTTCCTGCTATTGGGCCGTCGAGGAGCTGACGCACGACACGCTAACCGTCCGAAAGAGTTTCATCGACCCCGATCTGGTGACATCGGGGGATTACAGCGAACGCATCCGGTTCTCCGCCGTCCGGTGACGGGCGGCAGGGCGGATTCCGTCCGGTCAGAGCCGTTTCTCGAAAGCCAGCCGCTCGCCGCCGGCATAACGGACCGTTCCGCAGAAACGGAAGCCCTCCTTCTCCAGCAGACGCAGCATGCGGCGGTTGTCGAAATTGGTGTCCACACGGAAAGCGCACACCCCGCGCCGCCGCGCCAGTTCGCCCACACGCCGCAAAAACGCCGTCGCCAGCCCCCGGCCCTGCATCCCGCCGGCCACCGCCAGACGGTGCAGCACGACGTATGCGCCGTCGGTGAGCCAGCGCCCTTCGATTCCGGCATAGGCCGGTTCGCCGTCGAACACCGCGGAACCGTAGGCGACCGCCTCCCCTGCCGCGGAGCCGCCCGGCAGCATGTCCGGAAGGGAATCCCGATCCGGCAGCGCACTCCCGGCGGATCCGGCGGCCGGATCCGCCGCCGGAAGCGACAACACGTATCCGTCCCCCCGCCCGATGTCCCGGGCGATATCCGATTCGGCGGGATAACCGTCCTGCCATTGCAGGCTGCCGGCCGCCCGCATCTGCGCCTGCGCCCGGGCGATGATCCGCATGATGCGGGGAATGTCCGCCGCCGCGGCCCGGCGGAACAACAACTGCTCGTTCATGACGGCAAAGATACGAAATTGTCGCGGGGCGTCATCCGGACACGACAAAATTTCCGAACGGGTGACAATTCGTGACATTTCATGACAATCGGTGACATTTCATGCCGTTTTCCGCCCTGGCACGGGATTTGACCTTATCGAGAACGAAGCCGCTCCGCAAGGGGCGGGGTCAAAAAAAGAATGTTGAACCAAAAAACAATAAGGAGGACAAAATTATGATGCCAGTCAGAAGAAATCAGAATTGGTTACCGAGTATTTTCAACGACTTTTTCGGCAACGAATGGGTCGATAAATCGAACGCGACGGCTCCGGCCGTCAATATCCTCGAGACGGAGGACGACTTCAAGGTGGAAGTGGCCGCCCCGGGTATGACCAAACAGGACTTCAAGGTCCATATCAACGAGGACAACGAACTGATCATCTCGATGGAGAAGAAGGCCGAGAACAAGGAGGAGGACAAGAAACGCAAGGGCACGTACCTGCGCCGCGAGTTCTCGTACAGCCAGTTCCAGCAAAGCCTGATCCTTCCCGACAACGTCGAGAAGGAGAAGATCGCGGCCAAAGTCGAGCACGGCGTGCTGACGGTGGAAATCCCGAAGAAAAAGGAGGTTCACGCAACGCCCGCCGCACGACAGATCGAAATCGAGTAAGGCCGCGGCCGATCGGATGCGGGGCGGGGCCGGCAGAAAGCCGGTCCCGCCTTTTTCGCGTCCCGGCGCACGAAATGCGGCGGAGGAAACAGAATAACGAAAAATCCGCTATCTTTACCCCCGATTCCAAACACACAAACTCAAAGACACGAATGAAAGTCGGACTGTTCATTCCCTGCTATATCAACGCCGTCTATCCGCAGGTCGGACGCGCCTCCTGCGAGTTGCTGCGGCGCGTGGGGTGCGAGGTGGACTACCCGCTCAACCAAACCTGCTGCGGGCAGCCGATGGCCAACGCCGGTTTCGAACGGGATGCGGCCGCACTGGCCGAACGCATGAACGCCCTGTTCGGGCGCTACGACTACGTCGTCGGCCCGTCGGCCAGCTGCGTGGTCTTCGTTCGGGAAGGCTACCCGCGCCTGCTGAAGAATTACCGCGAACACGCCTGCGTCGATGCGCGCATCTGGGAGATCTGCGAGTTCCTGCACGACGTGGTGCGGCCCACGCGCCTCGACGCACGCTTCCCCCACCGCGTGAGCCTCCACAACTCCTGCCACGGCGTGCGGAAAATGGGACTCTCGTCGCCCAGCGAGCTGCACGTCCCTTACAGTTCGAAGCTGCGCGATCTGCTTTCGCTGGTCGAGGGCGTCGAAGTCGCCGAGCCCGAGCGGCGGGACGAATGCTGCGGCTTCGGCGGCATGTTCTCGGCCGAGGAGGGGGCCGTTTCGGTGGCGATGGGCCGCGCGAAGGTGCAGCGCCACATGGCCACCGGCGCGGAGTACATCACCGGCGCCGACTCCTCGTGCCTGATGCACATGCAGGGGATCATCGACCGCGAGAAGCTCCCCGTGAAAACCGTTCATATCGTGGAAATCCTCAATTCGAAAGCATGAGCACGCACTCCTTAGCCGCAAAGCGATTCGTCGCCGACGCCGACCGCATGGCGTGGCACGACAGGGCGCTCTACGCCGTACGCGAAAAACGCGACCGGATGATGGAGACGGTCCCCGAATGGGAGGAGCTGCGGCAGCTCTCCTCCGAAATCAAACGCCACACGCTGAGCCGTCTGGGCGACTACCTGCTCGAATTCGAGCGCAACGCCACGGCCAACGGCATCGCGGTGCACTGGGCGCGCGACGCCGCCGAGATGAACGACACCGTATGGCGTCTCGTCCGCGAACACGGCGGACGGAACCTCATCAAGAGCAAGTCGATGCTCTCCGAGGAGTGCGGCCTGACGCCCTTCCTGCGCGAACGCGGCATCGACGCCGTCGAGAGCGACCTCGGCGAACGGATCATGCAGTTGCTCGGCCTGCCGCCCAGCCACATCGTGCTGCCGGCCATCGGCGTACGGCGCGAGGAGGTCGGCGCGCTGTTCGAACGCGAGCTGGGGACCCGGCCGGGCGACAGCGACCCGACCTATCTGACGCACGCCGCACGGCAGGCGCTGCGCGCGAAGTTCCTCGGGGCCGACGTCTCGATGACGGGCGTCAATTTCGCCGTAGCCTCCACCGGAGCGCTGGCCGTCTGCACGAACGAAGGCAACGCCGATCTGGGCACGTCGTTCGCTGACCTGCACATCGCCATCATGGGCATCGAGAAGGTGATTCCCGACATGCGGGCGCTGGCGGTCTTCACGCGCCTGCTGGCCCGCTCGGGCACGGGGCAGCCCGTGACGACCTACACGTCGCTCTACCGCCGTCCCGCACCGGGCAAACGCATCCACGTCATCCTGGTGGACAACGGCCGCTCGGAGTGGCTCGCCGACGCGCGGCACCGCAACATGCTCAAGTGCCTGCGCTGCGGCGCCTGCATGAACACCTGCCCCGTTTACCGCCGTTCGGGAGGCTACTCCTACTCGTACTTCATCCCCGGACCGCTGGGCATCAACCTCTCGATGCTGCGCTCGCCGGAGCTCCACCGCGGCAACGTCTCGGCCTGCTCGCTGTGCTACTCCTGCTCGGAGGTCTGTCCGGCGAAGATCGACCTCGGGGAGCAGATCTACATGTGGCGGCAGCAGCTCGACGCGCTGGGGCTGGCCGACCGCACGAAAAAACTCGCCGTGAAAGGCATGGATTTCGTAATGAACGGGACAAGGCGTTTCTACGGCGGCATCGCGCTGGCACGCGCGGCCGGGAAACTGCCGCGCTTCGTCGTCGAGAACGGGCTCAACCCGTGGAGCGCCCCGGGCCGGGCCATGCCGCCCTTCGCACCGCAGACATTCAACGCGTGGTGGAAAAAGGGCCGCGGCGAATGACGTGCGGAGAGCCTGCGCACCCCGAATAAAAACGACAACACGATGGACAGCAAGGAAGAGATACTGAAAAGACTCGCGGCCGGACGGCCGGACGAGACACCCTACCCCGAAACCGGGTTCACACCCCAGCGTTTCGACGACCCCGAAGCCATGTTCGCCGAGCGGCTCGAAGCGGCCGGAGGACGGGCCGTCGTCATGCAGCCCGGCGAGACGCTCGACGAGGCCGTGCGGCGCTGCTATCCCGAAGCGCGGACGATCGTCTCGGCGATCCCCGGTCTGAGCGTCGCCACGATGAATCCCGACCGCATCGAGGACCCGCGCGAGCTGGTGGATGCGGATCTGGGCGTCGTGACGGGCGCATTCGGCGTCGCCGAGAACGGCGCGGTGTGGATTGCGCAGAACATCCGCCACAAGGCACTCTACTTCGGGGCCACGGCGCTGATGATCGTCATCCCGCGGGATGCCATCGTCGCGACGATGCACGAAGCCGTGCTGCGGCCCGAGGTGGACGACTTCGGCTACGGATGTTTCATGTCGGGCCCGTCGAAAACGGCCGACATCGAGCAGGCGCTCGTCTTCGGCGCGCACGGCCCGATGTCCGTCACGGTACTGCTGCGCTGACACCCCGACGCCCGTCCTTCACAGGACGGGCGGTTCCGTTTGCGGACCGGCCCGATTTCTTTGGCGGTTCGGGCGAAAATCGCTATCTTCGCTACGCCCGGCCGGTGCCGGGCCTGCAAAACGGACCGAAGATGATCGAAACCGAACTCTGCGCCTTCTCGCCCGAAGCCTGCCGGACCGCAGCCCGGGCCGGAGTGACGCGCGCCGAACTCTGCGCCTCGCCCTACGAGGGCGGCACGACTCCCTCCGCTGCGGCGATCCGGCTGGCGCGGCGTGTCCCGAACCTGCGGCTGAGCGTGATGATCCGCCCCCGCGGCGGGGATTTCCTCTACACGGACGAAGAGTTCCGCCAGATGCTCGAGGAGGTCCGCTTCGCCCGCGAATGCGGTGCGGACTGCGTCGTCGCGGGACTGCTGACCCCGGACGGACGGGTGGACGAGGAGCGCACGGCCCGTCTGGTCGCGGAGGCCGGCGGAATGGAGGTGACCTTCCACCGCGCCTTCGACATGACGCGCGACTGCACCGAGGCGCTCGAGGCGCTCGTCCGGGCCGGATGCCGCCGGGTGCTCACATCGGGCGGCCGCAACACGGCTCCGGAGGGGCTGGAGACGATCCGCACGCTGGTCGCGGCGGCCGCAGGGCGGATCGAGGTAATGGCCGGCAGCGGCGTAAGACCCGCGAACGTCCTGAAGATCGCCGCCGCGGGAGTCGATGCCGTACACTTCAGCGCACGGTGCACGGTCGAAAGCCGGATGCGCTTCCGCAACGGGGCGGTCTCGATGGGAGGCATCGCCGGAATCCCCGAATACGCCTCGGTCGGAACCGACGAGGAAACGATACGCGAAATCCTGCGGCGACTCGCCTAAAAAACGACACGATACCATGAAAAAACTGCTTCTGACGATGCTCTGCATCGCCGGCATCGCTTGCAGCGATGCCGGAATCCCGGACGACGAACAGCGGCGGCTCGACGCCGCGCTGGCCACGACGCCCCGCGCCGATTCGCTCCGGCAGCTTCTCGCTTCGACTCCCCGCGGCGAACGCGCCGCGATGGCCTGGCTCATCGCCCGGATGCCTTGCGGCGACCGCGACACGATGCGTCTCGACCTGCTGCGCGAGAACGTCGCATACGCCTGCCGCGCCCGGGAGGAGTTCCCGTGGACGAAGGCGCTGCCCGACTCGGTCTTCCGGAACGAGGTGCTGCCTTACGCCGTGGTGGACGAGGTGCGCGACGGCTGGCGGCGCGATCTCTACGAACGCTTCGCGCCCCGCGTGGCCGGCTGCCGCGACCTGCGCGCCGCACTCGACACGGTGAACCGCATCCTGCCCGGAGTCGTGGGCGTGGAGTACAACACGCTGCGCGAGAAGACCAACCAAAGCCCCGCGGAGTCGATGCGTCAGGGCATGGCCTCCTGCACGGGACTTTCGGTGCTGCTCGTCGATGCGCTCCGCGCCGTGGGCATCCCGGCCCGTTTCGCCGGCACGGCGGCCTGGCACGACGACCGCGGCAACCACAGTTGGACGGAGGTGTGGATCGACGGCGAGTGGCACTTCACGGAGTTCTACCAGCCCGCAGCGCTCGACCGCGCCTGGTTCCTCGCCGACGCGGGACAGGCCACGCCGGGCGACCGGCAGCATGCCGTCTATGCCGTATCGTTCGCCCCGACGGGCGACTGGTTCCCGATGGTGTGGAACGAAACCTCGCGCGAGGTCCACGCCACGGACGTCACGCAACGCTACCGCGACGCCTACGCCTCCTTCGCCGGCAAGGCGGCCGAAGAGGGCACGCATACGACCGTCACGTTCCGCATGTTCCACGACCCGCGCCACGCCGCCGCTTCGGGCGACCGCGTGGCGGCCAACGTCGATGTCTTCTGCGGTACGGAGCAGATGGGCGGCGGACGCACGGCCGGACCGTTGCAGGACATGAACGACGCCCTGCGGTTCCTGCTGAAGAAGAACCGCACCTACACGTTCCGCTATGCGAACGCACGCGGCGAGACGACGGAGGTCACGGCCGCGGTGGCCGACGACCCCGTGACCGTGACGGGATACATGGAGTGATTCCGGAACGGACGGGCCGCCCGCACCGGCCATCCGGAGGCCGAAGAACCGCCGCACATTCACAAAGCGAGGTGGAGAATCGGATGCGGCCGTCCCGACGCATCGAGCGGATCGCGCGACACGACGCGGAATCCGAGCCGCGCATAGAAGCCCGCGGCCTGCGTATTCTCCTCATTGACATCGACACGCCGCACGCCGCAGCGGGCGACGGCATGTTCCACGAGACACCGCCCCAGCCTCCGGCCCCGCAGGTCGGGCGCGACGAAAAGCATCTCGAGCATCCCGTCCGCAACGCCCGCGAAGGCGGCGAAATCGCCGCCGGGACGGCGGACGACCCAGAGCCGCACCGCAGACAACGCCCCGCCCCGCACCAGCGAGCGGTAGAAACAGATCTCGTCCGGAGCGAGAAAGTCGTGCGTGGCGCGCACCGACGTCTCCCAAAGGTCGGTCAGCGCATCCAGGTCGGCGGCAGAGGGATTCGGCAAAAATTCGACGTCGTACATCGGTACAAGAGTGTTTGGTTGTATGGGGCAAAGATACGCAAAATCGCGACTTCCGCAACAGGTCAGTGCGCCGCACCGATTCCGGCCAGCGCAGCGACCGTGCAGAAAAGCACCCAATGGCACAGCCTCCGCCAATACCGGGCCGAAGCCCGTTCGCACCGCAGCGCCGCGGGCCATGCCACGCTCCAGCCGCCGTAAACGGCCGTCAGAAAGAGTTCCAGCGGCAGCGAGCGCGGAAGCGCCCCGAACCCCAGCGACAGAAATGCCGCCGCCCCCAGCACGAGGTCCGTCGTAACGAGTTGAAAACCGCAGCGGCCCAGGAGCCATGCGCCGTAAGCCCCGCCGCCGGATTCCCGGCAAGGCCGGGCCTGCGCGTAGAAGCGGCTGCCCGAAACCGTATGGACGAACGAAGCCGCGGCCAGAAGTGTCCCCGCAGCCACAAACCAGCCATTCATACCTATCGCATGTTGAGATAAATCCGATCGGGAAGCCGCCGCAGAATCCATGCGACGAGCCGCCAGCGGCGCGTGACGACCGCCACGGCCTTCCGGCGGCGGATCGCCCGCAGAATCTGCCTGACGACCCGTTCGACGGGCATCACCCAGAAAAGGCCTTCGCCCCGGGCCATCGCCGTCGCCGTGAGACCGGGCCGGACGTCGGTGACGCGGACCGGAATCCGCAACCGGGCGAAACGCTGCCGAAGCCCCTCGGCATAGTTGATCTGGTAGGCTTTCGAAGCGCTGTAAGCCGGGGCGGCGCCGCTGCCGCGCAGCCCTCCGACCGACGTGATGCAGACCAGATGTCCGGCACCCTGCCGCTCGAAGACTCCGCAGGCCCAATCGACCGCCGCGGTCCATCCTGCGACGTTCGTGCGGATCGCAGGCTCCTCGAGCGTATAGGCCAGTGCGGGATTCAGCTCTCCCGTACCGGCGCAGACGATGCACAGATCCATGCCGCCCAGCTCCGCGGCGAGGCGCTCCAGCGCGGCTACCGCCTCCGCCGTGCGCGTCAGATCGGCCGCCGCACGGCGGAATGCCGCGGGATTCCCCGCCGCGATCTCATCCAACAGATTCTCCCGGCGGCCGACCAGACCCACCGTATATCCCGCGGACGCCAGCCGCTCCGCGAGGCCGCGCCCGATTCCCGAGGTCGCGCCGATCACAATAGCCCGTTTCATCGCCGCAAAGATAGCTCCGCACGCCGGCATGCGGCTTGATCCGAATCAAGAAATCATCGGATCCGGCGCCGGATACGGCTCAGCGTCTCGGGCCGCACGCCCAGAAAGGAGGCCAGTTCCTGCAACGGCACGAGGTCCAACAGTCCGGGGCAGCGCGCGAGCAGCGCCTCGTAACGCTCCTGCGGCGTCGCGGCATAACGCTGGAGCAGGCGTTCGTAAACCTCGAGGAGCAGGCGCTCGGCCACACGGCGGCCCAGCCGCTCGCAGGCGGCATCGGTGCGGTAGAAGGCCTCGAGCAGGTCGTTCCCGACCGCCAGCACACGGCTGTCGCACATCGCCTCGATCCGGACGAGGGCCGGAGCGGCGTTGCGCATCGAAATATAATCCCCGACGAACTCCCCGGCGAAGGCGAAGCCGACGACGTGCCGGTCCCCCTCGGCCGTCTCGTGAAGATAGCGGAAAGCCCCCTCCTCGACCAGGCCGCAACGACGGTTCCGCTCCCCCTGCACGGCGAAGGCATCGCCCGCACGGACGCAGAGCCGACACCCCTCCCGGCGGAAGAACCCGGCCAGCGGGCCGAATTCCCCGGCCGCTATGTGACGGTTGAAAAGCATCTCCGCGACTATTCGTTCCGCCGGATGTCGCGCGGAAGGTAAAACGAACAGAGGTCCGAAACCACGCCCCGATGGTCCTGCACGGCGCGGTGGATCACCCCCTCGAAACGGAACCCGAGCCGTTCGAGCACCCGCCGCGACCGCTCGTTATGCGGATAGCAGGTCGCCGTGACCATCTCCAGCCCGAGTTGCGAGAATCCGTAGCCGACGACCGCCCGCGCCGCTTCGGTCATCAGCCCCCGGCCCCAGCACACCTCGTCGAGCCAATAACCGAGCATCGCCACGCCGGGGCATTCGCGCTTCGGGTCGGGCAGCAACCCGACCGCCCCGACGAGCCGCCCCGTCCCGCCGTCCGTCACGGCCCACGTCGTCGGCCGGCGGAGGAAGACCTCCTCCAGCACCCGGCGCGACTCCCCGGGGGAAGAGTGCGGCTTCCAGCCCGCATTGTCCCCCAGAAGCGGATTCCGGCAGCAGGCGTACAGCGCCCCGGCGTCGCTTTCGGCGAAGGCGCGCAACAGCAGCCTCCGCGTGCACAGGGCGGGAGCCTCCCGCCGCACTTCATCCTGACCCGTCTCCATCATGACACAAATTATAAAGGAAAAGACCGACTCGGAAAACAAAAAACGGCCTGCATTTCTGCAAGCCGTTGATTTTCAAGTGGTACCACCAGGAATCGAACCGGGGACACAAGGATTTTCAGTAATAAACAGATATACATTTATCTTATTGCATATCAATAATATAACTGTATCCTTGACCACTATGGCTAATGCAGTGGAGAAAACAAAGAGTGTTTTCAAATTAATATTAAATTTGTCTGTTACAACATATAATAACACTTATAAAGTGCTAAGTTTCTGTTTTATGTTTCATCATTACTTTTATTATATGGTTCAATGATTCTCTGCCTAATATAGCTGGCTCATCTAAACTTTTGTCAAGAAGGAAAGGAAAAGAGAAAGGACATCCTTCATTCTCAAATCCAAACCTGAATACTCTGCATTCTCTCAACTTGTTATCCTTGCATCTTCCCGTTTCCCTCCCTACATAATGGAATACATCATTAGTACTAATGGAATTCATATAGACAGGAAGAAATGGGAAAGCATTATCATTAGTATTCACTTCCCTAATATTATTCTCAGGAAGTGAATGCATCCACCTCTTTCCAAGACTGAAAAAAGACAATAATGCAGGACTGACAAGGTTATGTTCAATTCTCTTGTCAAGAAGGAATGTAAAACCAATGCCTTTAATTTGGATGAAGATTTCATTTTTCTCTGTCATGTGTCACAATTAGTTTGTCAAAATCAACAATCCACTTATTCTCCATAAGAAATTGAGAGCCTAATACACCGTGAATCTGCACTCCTGTTTCTTCTTGTACTTGCATTATAGCATCAGTAGCATCAAGAACAGAAAAAGTAGAAGTGTAGTCTGTTCCCTCAAAGTTAAATGTAGCTTCTATAACAGGAGTTTCCTTGTAATGCCCCTCAATTCCCATTGTCCTACAAGTACTGTCAAGCAACTTAAACTCATCTTTGAAGTGTTCATACACGAAGTCAAAAAGGGTGTTATGGGTAGAACCTGTGTCTATAAGAAACCACAAGTTCTTTAATCTGCCTGATGTTACTATCAGTGGTAAGCTTGTCTTTTGCAAACCAAACGTTAGTGGAAATTCCAATTTATCACTCATTATTAAAAGCCATTAGAATAGAAAAATATGTGATAATTATGCAAAGATTTCTGTATTTCAACATATAAGTTATTAAAATAATAAGAGCGCTTCATGTATTTTTCTTCAGGAGTGAAATCTCCTATAACATTTTTGGGGCTGCATTCCAATAACAAACTATCAAATTTTAGAAAGTCTTCATAATCAAATGGTTTATTGTATCCCTGCCATATCACAGAATCATTGCGAACATATATGTCATTTGTAAAAGTATAATATTCACCATTTTCATCTTTGACTAATCTTGAATACATTTCAGTATTATTATCCCTTGAATGTCCTTTCTTAAAATGTGATCTATATTTATACTCAGACCATTTCTGATTGACTATTGTTCCCAATTTTGTCTCTATTTCAGATGTATCTTTATTTTTAGATGGTACGCAAGAAAACAATATCAATGCACCCATAATTAAAATGAATATTCTTTTGCTCATGTCTGTTTTTATTTAATCAATATTCCAATAATTACTTTCATCACCTTCAAAAGCATCTGCCAATCCACTTTCAACATCTTCTCTGCTCCATCCACCATAGTAGGCTTGTTCATCTCCATAAGGGTCACTCCAATCATCTGCATCATTCATTTTTTCAGCTTCATAGTCCCAAAAGGATGTTTTGTGAGATGCTACTTTTGAAATAGTTCTTTTAGGAGCTGCCTTGGCAGGGAATAATGTAGCTTTGCCTATATCTGCTTTTTCCATTAGCAAAGGAAATATCTTGCCACTACTATTGGCAACAATGGAGATTACGGGTTCTTTTGGCATCCCTTTTAAAGAGACAAAACCTATATTAGCTCCGTAAGTAAAATGCAATTGTCTTGTATTAGGTTGAGCTTTGACAAATAGTTTCTTGCAATGTACTAACTCCTTAAATGCCTCTACTGAATAAGTACAAATATAGGTTAAACCATCAAAAATGACTTTATTGCCTAATTGATAAAGGTTTATTCTTTCTTCTTTATCACCAAGAAAAGCCCTAAGAGAAAAAAGATATTCTTCCTTTATTGCCCATATTTTATCATATTTCAGTGGAACAATTATGTTTCCTAATGTATCAATAATACCCCATTGATTCTTTTCTTCTAAATAGTGATATTCCATCACACGGGCATAACCACAAGTAAATTGAGGGTCACACCAAGAATATTTGCCAAAATGAGTTATTTGCTTGTTGTTAATATCAATGTAAGCATACTGATATTGGTGGTTTCTGACTAATGACAGTCCACAGTTAAATGGCTGCATTTCCATATATTGAGGTTGAATGACAACTTCCCCTCTTTGGTTCTTAGCTCCAAATAAGCCATCCTCTTGAAATATGAAATAATCCTTATCCATGTTGTCTTTTTGCAGCCATACCACAAAAAGAAAGGTGCAAGCCTAACCTTGATTTGTTATTCTGAAGGTATCGCCAAACACCTATATCCATACAAACAAGGAAAGCCCACACCTTATGGCATGAGCATTTACCTACTTACATTTGATGGATATATTCTTCTAAATTGGCGATTTTTCAGAACTCATCAAGTAAGAAGCAAACACTTCTTTTTCTAATATGTCTTGTTAAACTTCTATTTCATTGCTAACTATTTTTGTTGTTACTACATCTACTGTAGTCATTACGGTTAAAACATTGGAGAAAACATTTCCCTGTTTTCTTCTGCATTTCAGCCATTTTTGACCATAAAAAACGGCCTGCATTTCTGCAAGCCGTTGATTTTCAAGTGGTACCACCAGGAATCGAACCGGGGACACAAGGATTTTCAGTCCTTTGCTCTACCAACTGAGCTATGGCACCATCCCGATCTCACGGAGTGATCCGTATTATCGTGGTGCAAAGGTAAGCAAAAATTCCGAATCTGCAAGGCCTCCGAAAAAAATTATGCGTTTTTTTCTCCGGCGGATCCGGAAACAAAAAAGGACGGCCCCCACGGGAGCCGTCCGGAAAGCGCACCGGAGACGATGCTACTCGAGAGAAGCCGAACCGTCGTTCAGCACGAAGGTCTCGACACAGGTTTCGCCGAACCAACGGCCGTCCTCCAGAAGGTAAACCAGCGGGAAGGTGAACGTCCTATCGCCGTCCCACGTACAGACGTCCGTTCCGACGCCGGTAGAAGGAAGATCCGAAACGAGCACCTTGGTTCCGTCGGAATAGTCCTCTCCGACATACTGCGACGTGAGCGAAATCGTCTTGTCGGCGTTGATCGTAAAGAGGATGTTCACGCCGCCGCCCCAATTCGTGAGGCGGAACACGTTGGTTCCCTCGGCCCGTTCGAGCATGACGGTATCGTCCTCGCCTTCCCACCAGAACGTGTAGGTATATACGCCGCCCTGGAGCATCGGCTTGCCGTCGGGGCCCACCACATAGTCCGCATCGGTCAGATCGGTCGAGAGCAGTTTCGAGAAATCCTTCAGCACGTAGCACGGAACCCAGTTGAGCGTCAGGGAGGCGGAAAGCGTGACCGAAGCGTACTTGGAGCCGATCGACGCCGAACTCTCATTTTCCGTCCCGGCGTTATTCACGGAAATCGAGACGGCGTAGGTCACGCCCTTGTCAAACTTCTCCACGTCGAGGACCGAAACCGGAACGATCACCCGATAGTCGCCGTCGGCGAAGGTCACACTCTCGGGAATCCGGAAGAACTTCGCGGCCGCCTCGTCCATCTCGGCCGTAAGCCCCACCGTCAGCTCGCCCGCGGCGTCCTGCCGGAAAAGGTCGAGATTGATGGTCTGCGTACCGGTCGCCGAAGCTTCGAAGTTCTCGGAGACGGCGTTCTTGACAAAGTAGGCGGTGCCGGCATCCTCTCCCGAGGTGTCGAACTTCGCAACGATCTGGTCCTGATCGCAGCCGACCGTGGCGAACAACATGCCCAACGCGAAAAGCGATTCGATTATCTTTTTCATATTCAATTCCAATTTTTACAAGTTAGTCCGTTTCACCCTAATCGGCCGTATCGCCGATCGGATTCTGCACGATGTTGGGGTTGCCGTCCAGCTCCTTCTGCGGCAACAGCAGGATCCAGGCGAACGAGCCGGGCGATTGCGTGTCGTGATCCGCAATGAGCGAAGCGGGATCGAATTGGGGATTGTCCGCGCTCTCGACGGCCACCCGCTTGAAGCCCTGGCCCAGACGCTTGATATCGAAGATGCGGCCGTATTCTCCCCAAAGTTCCAGACGACGCTGGATGAGGATCTCCTCCAGCAGCGAACCGGTCATCGAAGCGCCGTCGCTGCCCGGAGTCAGCCCGTTGATCGCATTGCCGGATTTCTCCGCGCCGGTATAGGACGCATCGCGTTTGGCCATGAGCTTCTGGAGATAGATGCGGGCCTGCGGGTCGTTGCCCTCCTGGCAATAGGCCTCGGCAGCGGTCAGCAGCATCTCCTCGGCACGCATGTAGATATAGTCGCCGAGCCACGAATCGCCCTTGAACTTGAACTTCACCTGGCAATAGCGGATCGCTTCGCCCGAGTCCGCGAAGTCGGCGTTGTCGAAGGTTCCCAGCCACCAGGCGCGGCGGGCGTCGGTCGCATTCATGCGGTTCCAAAGCCACGAAGTGCAGCAGCGGCGGGCCGTCTTGGCATAGCCGTCGTGTCCGGCGTCCATCTGGGCCTGGAACGAAAGATACATGCCGTAATTGTCCGTCGTCTTTACCTCGCCCCACATGACACTCGGCAGGGCCGTGATGTCGTTCATGCCGCCCGTGATCTGCGAAGCGTCGAGCGCCTCGCTGCCGGCATACCCCTTCAGGGCTTCTTCGGCGGCCTTGTAGGCATCCGACCACTTGTGCATCGTCAGCGCGACGCGGGCCTTGATACCGTTGGCCACGTAGTAGTCGATTTCGGTCTTCGAGCTGCGCGCGATTCCGGCTGCGGCAGCCTCTTCGAGCAGGCCGACTCCGGTCGTCAGATCGGGATAGATGACCTCCTCGTAAACCTGTTTGTTCGTCGAACGGGCCGCACCCTTCGTCTCGGAGGTCGTAGGCTCCAGATAGAGGGGTACGCAGAGGTCATCGGGATAATAGTAGTATGCGCGGGCATACACCTGGGCCAGCATGTGGTAGCAGAAGGCCCGCAGCACGTAGGCCTGTCCGAGGATGTTCTTACCCTCGGCGGAGGTCTCCAGAAGTTCGGCCGAACCGATCAGGTTGTTGCACGAATTGATGGTCGTATAGTAGCAGTTCCACGTCGTGGAGCATTGCAGACGCGGGTCGTCGAACCAGCTTTTCACGTTGTAGGAGTAGGTCTGCCACATCCAGCCGCTTCCCGAGCCGGACAGCACGTAGTCCTCGGCCAGAGCGTCACCGGTCAGGTAGGTCTCCGTAAGTCCGAACCCGATACCCGAATTGTAGTTGCCCTGCCAGCCGCCCTGTCCCAGTCCGGCCAGCGCACCGGTCAGTGCGGACCGGGCGTTCTCGACGCTGCCGTAAACGACATCGGAGGGAACCTTATCGCCGGGGAAGGTTTCGAGCGCATCTTTCGAGCAGGAGAGCGCGAACGATGCGACGATGCTCAATAAAAGTATTTTTTTCATAGTCTTTGTCTCCGGTTTTAATTAGAATTTAATGTCCAGGCCCGCCACGAAGCTGCGCGAAGGCGTGTAAACGAATCCGGTCGAACCGGTCAGCGTATAGGTCGGATTCATGCCCTTCAGGTGGGTGAAGAGCGCCAGATTGTCCATCGAGCAATAGACGCGCACGCTCTTCATGCCGATATAATTGGCGGCCTTCTCAGGAATCGTGTAACCGATCGTGATGTTCTTGATCGAGAAGTACGACGCATCCACGAGGAAGCGGTCCGACGAAATGCTGCTCGTGCCGACCTCCACACGCGGCACGTCGGTGATGTCGCCCGGCTGTTTCCAAGCGCGCGTCAGGTGCTTGTGGAACGTCTGTCCGTAATAGAACGGATTCATCGTCGAGGAGTAGATCGCCTCGTTGACCTTGCCGCCGATCGAGTAGGTCGTCAGGATCGAGAAATCGAGCCCTTTCCACTGGAACGTGGAACCGATGCTGCCGAACAGGTCCGGAATACGGCTGCCGCAGGTATAACGGCTCGACGAAGCCTCGCTCGTATCGGAAGTGATGTACTCCTCGCGGCGGGTCTCGCCCGTCGTCTCGTCGGTCACGTCCTTATAGGCGTAGTAAAGCGCCGCACCGGTCGCGGGATCGACGCCCGCGAATTTGGACATGTAATAGGTATAGATCGGCAGCCCCTCGCGGATAATCGTCGAGCTGTCGATGATCTCGGGCGTTTCGGGCGTCAGTTTGAGCACCTTGTTGCTCTGCGTCGAGGCCATGACGGTCACGTCCCAGCGCATGTCGGGACGCTTGATGAGCATGCCGTTCAGCGTGATCTCCCAACCCGAGTTACGCATCTCGCCGATATTGTCCAGATAGGACTCGAAACCGGACGAGAAGGCCATCGGACGCTCCAGAATCATGTCCGTGGTTTTGCGGTTGTAATACTCGATGCTGGCATTGAGCCGGTTGCCGAACAGCGAAGCCTCGATGCCCACGTTCACATTGGAGTTCTTTTCCCACGTCAGGCCGGCGTTCTCGAGCTGCGCCACGGAGAAACCGTAGTCGGTCCCCGTCGAGTTGATGTCGTAGTAGCCCTGCCAGCCGTAGAAATTGTCGTAGCCCGACGAATCGAGGATGCCCTCGTTACCCTGCACGCCGTAGGAGGCCTTCAGCGTCAGGTTGTCCAGCCACGAGAGGTCCCGCATGAACTTCTCCTGCGAAATACGCCACGAAGCGCCGACCGACCAGAAATGGCCCCAGCGCGTGTCGGGGGCGAAACGCGACGAACCGTCGGTTCGCCAACTGGCGTCGATGTAGTATTTGTGGTCAAAACCGTAGTTCAGACGTGCGAAGTAGGACTCGATGCGGTGGTCCTTGGTGAGCGACGAGGCCGAGTTAATCGTGGAACCGACCACCTCGTAGATCCCTTCCACCAGTCCCGAACGGCTGGCCTCGAGATAGTTCTGCTCGTAACTGTAGAACTCGTGACCCAGCAGCGCGTTCACCTCGTGCCGGTCCGCGAAGGTCCGGTCGTAAGTTATCAACTGGTTAAACGTGTAGGTCATGTAACGGTAGTTGTACTTGTAGATCAGACCGCCGTTCGACGCCTGGTTGCCGTGTTCACGGTTGAAATACTGCATGTTGTTCGAAATACTGTAATCCACGCCGAAATTGACCGTGCCTTTCAGTCCCTGAAGAGCGCCGGCGCGTTCGTCGTCGCTGCCGAACGTGAGGTAGGTGCGGGCCGAGAGGCTCTCGGTCGTATTCGTGGTCGGGTCGTCGTAAAAACCGGCGATGGCGTTGCTGTTGTTGTCCTGCGGACGGGTTTCGCCGTAGTCGAACTGCTTTTTGCCGTTGGCGTCGAGCAGGTTGTTGCCGTTCTCGTCCTTCATGTAAACGGGATAGATCGGAGCCATGAGCTGCGCCGTATAGAAGACATTGCTGTTCGAGGAGCCCGTATAACGGTTCGTGTTGGACTTCGCGTGGGCGAAGTTGGCGTTCATACCGCCCTTGAACCAGTGCTTGGGCGTCGTATCGTAGCTCACACGACCCGTATAACGCTGGAAATTGGTGGTTTTGAGCACACCGTCCTCATCGAGGTAGCTCAACGACATGCTGCCGCGGTGAACGTTGTTGCCGCCCGACACCGAGGCCTGGTATTCCTGCCGGAAAGCGGCGTTCTCGGTCACATTGTCGATCCAGCTCTCGTCCCAGGCCGATTTCGCATCGGCGCGTACCTTGCCCGTCGCGGGATCCACCAGATTGTCCCAACTGTAATTCTTGAAGGGGTTGTAGTTGGCGCCCAGCGTACCGCTCAGACGCGACGACGCGTAGGCGCGGGCCGCAGCGTCGGTATAGCCCGAGGTGAAATAGGCCGTATTGTAGAGCGACTGCCAGTTCAGCTCGACGAATTCGCGCTGATTGACCAGATCGTAGTCGGGAATGGCGCGCGACGAAACGCCGAGCGTGGCCTTGAAGTTCACCTCCACGTTGCCTTCACGGCCGCGCTTGGTGTTGATGACGATGACGCCGTTGGCTCCGCGTGCACCGTACAACGCACCGGCCGAAGCGTCCTTGAGCACGGTGATCGACTCGATGTCATCGGGGTTGATGGCGCTGATCGAACCCGAATAGGCGATACCGTCCACGACGTAGAGCGGCGAAGAGCTGGCGCTGATCGAACCGAAACCGCGAATGGCCACGGTAGCCTCCGATCCGGGCTGGCCGCTGCCCGACGTGGTCTGCACGCCGGCCACCTGTCCGTCGAGAGCCTTCGAGACGTTGGATACCACGCGCTTCTCGAGATTCTCCGACTTGATGACGGCGGCCGATCCGGTGAAGGACTCCTTCTTGGCCGTGCCGTAAGCGACGACGAGCACCTCGTCGATGGCCTTCGTATCTTCGGAAAGTCTGATTTCAACCGAGGTCCGGCCGTTCACGGGAACCGACTGCGTCTGATACCCGATAAACGAAACCTGCAACGTGCCGTCGGTGGGAACCGCCAGGGTGAACCTGCCGCCCGCTCCGGTCGTCGTGCCGACGGTGGAGCCTTCTACCATCACGGTCGCTCCGACGACGGGACTGCCCGCCTGGTCTACTACCGTACCGGAGAGCTGCCGACTCTGGGCCATCGCAAGGAGCATTCCCCCGCCCAGCACGGCAATTAACGATAGTACAAGTTTTCTTACCATAAGCGTTAATTTTAATAATGTTTTTAAAATAAAAAGCGATCCGCCCGATCTTTTCCGGTCATATATCTTATAATCAACCACATGCGCCATATTGGAATAAATTTCCGGTTGCGGGCCGCAACCGATTGGCCCCGAACGGAGAATTTGCGGTCCGGCGCGATTGCGGCACGACGGTTGCGGTGACAGATAGTTACCGGACGGAAGAGGTCAATCGCCGGGAAATAAGTCGATTGGTCGCAATGATACGCCATTCGGAAGTTACTTTATCGTTACCTTCGGGCGATTGTCGCACCGATTAAGGTCATGAAAACATGAGAAACACATTCAGGGTACTTTTCTACATCAAGCGCACCGCGCCGCGCCGCAACGGCGACGTGCCGGTCATGGCGCGCATCACGATCAACGGCGAGCGGGCGCAACTGGCCGTCCGCGCATACGTCGATCCGGCCTTGTGGGACGTCCGCACGGGGCTCGCGGCGGGACGGAGCGCCGCCGCTTCGGAACTCAACGAGAAACTGCTCCTCATCCGCCGCCGCATCGAACGGTGTTATGAAACGCTGCTGGCCCGGCAGGCCGCGGTCACTCCCGCGCTGGTCCGGGAAATGTATTTCGGGAACGACCGGCAGCAGGAGACGCTGCTGGCATTTTTCCGGCAGCACAACGAGGAGTTCGGCCGCATGGTCGGCGTCAGCCGCAGCAAATCCTCCTATTACAAGTACCGGAGCGTTTACCGGCTGCTCGCCGCCTACGTCCGCGAGCGCTGCCGCCGCGCGGATATTCCGTTCCGCGAACTCGACAAACGGTTTCTCGCCGGATTCCACCAGTACATCGCCCGGGAATCCCCGCACAAGAAGAACACGGCGTGGGTCTATATGATCGCGTTCAAACACATTCTGATGCTGGCCCGCAGCCGCGACCTGCTCTCCGCGGACCTCTTCGCCGGATACAGGCTCCGCAGCGAATTCGTGACGCGCGACTACCTCACCGAGACGGAAATCCGCCGGCTCATGCTGCTGGCACCGACCGACCGGACGCAGCGGCTCGTGCTCGACGCCTTCCTGTTCAGTTGCTTCACGGGCCTTTCCTACATCGACATCCGCCAATTAAAACCCGCGAATATCCGCTATACGCAGGGACAGCTCTGGATCGGCACGACACGCCGCAAGACCGGTTCGGAGGTATATGTCAGGCTTTTCGCCGTTCCGAACGCCATCCTGTCCAGGTACCTGACGGACGCGGCCGACGAACCGATTTTCGCCCTGCCGAGCAACGGCTGGTGCAACGCCTGCCTGCGCCGGCTGCTCCCCGAGGCGGGAATCGTGCGCCCGATCACCTTCCATGTCGCGCGCCACACGTTCGCCACGACGATCACGCTGTCGCAGGGTGTCGCCATCGAGACCATCAGCAAGCTGCTGGGCCATCGGAACATCCGCACCACGCAGATTTACGCCGCCGTCACCCACGCCAAGCTCGAAGGGGACATGGAGCGGCTCTCCCGGCAGCTCGACGCCTGCTATCGTCTCTGACCACCTATATATATGGGAATACCGGGTCTCCGGAACGTTCCGGGGCTGTCGGAGAGCCTCCGGAAAGGCTTTCCGGACGCATCGTCGCATGCCTGCACCCGGAAAACGCCCGAATGCCCCATTACAATTCGTAATCGCTCGGGGGGGGGTATGCCGAAAATCGTAATCGGCTGTCGCTTATATCTATAAATAATGTTATTTACGGGAAATTCTTTAATAATTTACTTGCATGTACCACCCTTTTTTCCGATCTTTGCAGGTGAACTTTTTATTTTAAAATCTTATTAAAATTAACGCTTATGGTAAGAAAACTTGTACTATCGTTAATTGCTGTACTGGGGGGGGGAATGCTCCTTGCGATGGCCCAGAAGCAGCAGGTTTCCGGTACAGTTACCAATGCTGACGGCAACCCGATCGTCGGTGCTACGGTCGTGGTGGACGGAACCACGACGGGTACGACGACCAACGCCGCAGGCCAATTCAGCCTGCAAGCCCGGAGCGACGGTTACCTGAACGTCTCGTTCATCGGCTACGAGTCGCAGAAAGTGCCCATTGCCGGTAAGACGACGGTCAATATTCAGCTCAAGGAGGATATCACGGCTATCGACGACGTGCTCGTCGTAGCGTTCGGTACGACCAAGAAAGAGGCATTCACCGGATCGGCTTCGGTCATCAAGTCCGAGGACCTCCAGAAGCGTCAGACGACCAACGTGATGAACGCGCTGGTGGGTTCCGTGGCCGGTCTGCAAATGCGCGGCGGCTCGGGCACGCCCGGCTCCGATTCGGGCTCGATCAACATCCGCGGCATCAGCTCGATGTACGCCGACACGGACCCGCTCATCATCGTGGACGGCGCGCCCTACAGCGCCAGCCTGTCGAACATTCCGCAGTCCGACATCGAATCGGTCACCGTGCTCAAGGACGCCGCTTCGGCCGCCCTGTACGGAGCCCGCGGCGCATCGGGCGTAATCATCGTGACGACGAAACGTTCGCAGGCCCGCGACGCGGTGATCAACGTGGACATGAAGTGGGGCGTGAACTCGCGCGCCGTGCAGGATTACGACGTCATCACCGACCCGGGCGAATACTACGAGGCGGTGTACGCACAGTACTACAACCGCTACTTCTACGGGCAGGGCATGAACGCCACGACTGCCAACGCACAGGCCAATACGGACATGCTCAAGGCACTCGCCTACGACGTTTACACGCGTCCCGACGGCGAGAACCTGATCGGGCTGGACGGCAAGCTCAACCCCAACGCCACGCTGGGCCGCAAGGTGTCGTTCAACGGCACGGACTATTGGATGCAGCCCGACGACTGGACCGACGCGGCCTACAAGAACAGCCTGCGCCAGGAGTACAACGTGAGCGTGAACGGCGGTACGGACAAGGCCACCTACTATACGAGCGTGGGCTATCTGAACGAGGACGGCATCGTGGACAATTCGGGCTACGAGCGTATCTCGGCACGCATCAAGGCGGACTACCAGGCCAAGAAGTGGCTCAAACTGGGAGCCAACGTGGGTTACATCCACTCGTCGCAGGATCTGGACGTCGGTCTGGGTACGAGCACCTACACCAACAACCTCTTCTATTACACCTCGCGCATCGCCCCGATCTACCCGATCTACGTGCGCACGATCGGCGCCGACGGCAAAATCGGCATCAAGCGCGACCAGTACGGCAACAAGGCCTACGACTACGGCGTGGCCGAGACCGGCTACGGCGTGACGCGCCCCTTCTCGCCGCAGGGCAACCCGCTCGGCGAGGCGCGGTACAACAACTACACCTCCATCGGCAACCAGCTCAACGGAACCTTCACGGCCGACTTCGACATCACCGATTTCCTGAAGGTGAACGTCACGAGCACGGCTACGTGGGGCGAGACCTACATCTCCAACTTCCGGAACATGTACTACGGCACGAGCGCCGGCACGAACGGCAGCATCGAGAAAACCGTACAGTCGTCGCTGCGCACGAACAACATCCAGACGATCACCTACTACGATTCGTTCGGCCTGCACAACATCAACGTACTGGCCGGCCACGAATACTACAACGTGAAGACGCGTAACCTCGCGGCCTCGAAGAACGGCATGTTCTCGCCCGACATCCAGGAGCTTTCGGCAGCCGCCACGCTCGCCAACGCGTCGAGTTACACCACGCACTACAACGTGGAGGGCTATTTCCTCAGCGCCCAGTACGACTACAACGGCAAGTACTACGGTTCGTTCTCCTACCGCCGCGACGGCTCCTCGCGTTTCGCACCGGGCCACCAGTGGGGTAACTTCTGGTCGGTCGGCGCGGCATGGATCCTCTCGAAAGAGAACTTCCTCGCGAACGCCAAATGGATCGACATGCTGAAACTGAAGGCCTCGATCGGCCAGCAGGGCAACGACCTGATCGGCGACTACTACTACACCGACCTCTATTCGCTGAGCAAGGTGGACGAGAAGTCGATGAGCGCATCGTTCGCCATCCAGGGCAACCCGGACATCACGTGGGAAACCACGACGAACCTCAACGTCGGCGTAGAGTTCAGCTTCTGGCGCGGACGCCTGTCGGGAGGCATCGACGTTTACCGCAAGAAGACGACCGACCTGCTCTTCTGGCTGTCGCTGCCCGAATCGGTCGGCACGCGCGGCATGTACGGCAACCTGGGCGACATCCGCAACTCGGGTATCGAAATCAACCTGACCGGCACGCTCATCCAGACCAAGACGGTGGACTGGAGCATTTCGGCCAACCTGGCGCACAACTCGACCAAGATCCTGAGCCTGCCCGCCAGCAAACTCACCAAGACCGCTTCGGGCAAGATCGGATTCCAGGAGGCTCCCACGCAGTTCGTGCCCTACTGGTACGAGGTGGGCGGTCCGCTCTACAACGCATACCTGCCCGTCTATGCGGGAACCGACGAGTACGGCCAGGCCATGTTCTACAAGGACGTCATCGAGGACGGCAAGGTGGTGGGCCGCACGACGACCTACGACTTCAACGACGCCACCGAATACGAACACGGCAGCGTGCTTCCCAAGGTCTTCGGCGGTTTCGGCACGAACCTGCGCGTCGGCGACTTCGACCTGTCGCTCACGTTCGACTACCAGATCGGCGGCAAGGTCTTCGACGCAGGCTATGCAGGGCTGATCACCCCCGAAACGGGCGCGGCAGGCGGTACGGCCATCCACAAGGACTGGAAAAAGTCGTGGAGTCCGAACAACACCGACAGCGACATGCCCCGCTGGCAGCAGGGCGACCAGTACGGCGGCGCCAAATCGGACCGCTTCCTGACCGATGCCAGCTACCTCAACTTCCAGTCGTTCTCGCTGGGTTACACGATTCCCGAGCGGGTATTCCGCGACAAGGTGAAGGTGCGCATCTACGCCGCAGGCGAGAACCTCTGGTTCTGGTCGGCACGCAAGGGCCTCGACCCGCGTTACAGCTTCGAGGGAACCGCCTCCACGGGCGTATCTCCCTACTCCCCGATCCGGACCATTTCGGGCGGCGTTCAACTCACGTTCTAATTCAATAAGGAGAGATTATCTATGAAAAAGACCATAAAATTTGCAGCAGCGTTGCTTATCGGCACATCCCTCCTGTCCACCGGCTGCCTGGAGGAGACCTTCCCGCAGCAGGGGACCGTCACCGTGGATCAGGCGGGCGATGCGCCGAACGCCTTCAACAACTTCGTCACGGCCTGCACCTCGACCCTCGCGGGCGAGTTCCTCTACGGCGGAAATACCAACTTGTTTGCATACGATTTCGGCTATCCGTCGTTCCTGCTCCAGCGCGACGTCATGGGACAGGATATCGCGCTCGAAGACACGGGATACGAACAGTTCACACAATGGTACACCTGCGGTGTGGCCCTGGGTCCCGACTACGCCATCTGCCAGGTTCCCTGGACGATCTACTACGGATGGATCAAGAACTGCAACGTGGTGATCTCGCTCGCCGGCGAAAAGCCCGACGAGGAGCATATCGTGGGAGCGGGCATCGCCCATGCCATGCGCGCCTTCTACTACATGGACCTGGCCCGCATGTACGCACCCCAGACCTACAAGGGTCATGAAGACGCCCCGACCGTGCCCATCGTCACGGAAAAAACGACCAACGCGGAAGCCACGAACAACCCGCGCGCCACGAACAAGGAGATATGGGAGGAGCTCATTCTCAAGGACCTCGACAAGGCCGAGAGCTATCTGGCCGACTACAAGCGCACGGACAAGACGACGCCCGACCTGAGCGTGGTTTACGGCCTGAAGGCCCGCGCCTACCTGACGATGGAGAAGTGGCCCGAAGCCGAGGAGTATGCGAAAAAGGCCCAGGAAGGCTATACGATGATGACCGAAGCGGAATACCTCGACCACGACAAGGGCTTCAACACGCCCAACGATTCGTGGATGTTCATGACGAAGTACGACGCCGAGGATCCCAACATCACGCTGAACGACGGCGACTCGAGCTGGGGTTCGCAGATGATGATCGAAATCACCACCTCCAACGGCTATGCGCACGGAGCCGGCACGGTGAAGCGTATCGACGCGCACCTGCTGGAGACCATTCCGCAGACCGACTGGCGCCGCAAGTGCTTCATCGACCCCGAGCTGGACGAGCTCGTAGCCGAAGCGCAGCCCGAGGAGCTGAACAAGATCGTCGCCGACTACCTTTCCGACGTCTCGTCCTACCCGGAGACGATCACCTCCACCGCACAGGCTTCGGCCTCGGGCGCCTTCGGCGGCCTGTCGCTCAAGTTCCGCCTGGGCGGAGGCGACGCGGGCCACAGCAACGCGCAGTTCGTCGGATTCGTCGTAGCGGTTCCCCTGATGCGCGTCGAGGAGATGAAGCTCATCGAGGCCGAAGCGGCCGGCATGCAGGACGAGGGACGCGGCAAGACGCTGCTCGAGGCCTTCGCCAAGACGCGCGACCCGCAGTACACGTACAACGACCTGCAATCGTTCCGCGACAACGTCTGGTGGCAGCGCCGCGTCGAGCTCTGGGGCGAAGGCTTCGCGACGTTCGACATCAAGCGCTTCGAAAAGGGCATCACGCGCAGCTACGCCGGCACGAACCACCCGAAAGGCTATCGCTGGAACACGGACGGCGTGCCCGACTGGATGAACCTCTGCATCGTGGGAACCGAGGTGAACTTCAACCAGGCCTGCACGAACAACCCGACTCCGATCCAGCCCACCGAGGACTCCCCGGAGAAAGTATGGTAATTTGTGGAACCGATTAAAGATTCGAATTTTATGATACTGAAAAAATATCTCTATGCGGCGCTGGCAGTCGTGAGCGCGATCGCCCTGGCCGCCTGCTCGGACGACGAGGGAACCGACCCCGGGCACGACAGCGCGCCGGTGGTGACGATCTACGAATATGCCGCACCCGAAGATTACGATGCGGACATCACGGAGAATATCCGCATCGTCCCGAACGACAAGGTGTCGAAAATGTTCGTCTATACCGAACTTCAGACCGACAAGGAGGCATACGTGGCCGAGAAGGGAGAGGCCGCATACATGGACCGGGTGGTCTCGGAAGGAACGGAATACGCCGGAGAGATTCAGGAAGTGGTGATTTCGGACCTGACGGGAACCTATGCCACGACCGTGGTGGCCGTCGCTTCCAACGGAGCCCGCAGAGCCTACGAAAACATCTTCAAAGGTGTCACCTGGGTCGAGGGCGGCACGGCCTTCGTTCAGGAGAACGTGGCAGGACTTTCCGGAACCGTGACGGTTCAGCGCCAGTCGGATGCGAACATTTTCCGCATCGTGGGTCTCTACACCCAGCTCGATCCCTCGCTGGGCGATCCGGACGAACGTTTCGTCTTCAATTTCAACGACGAGAAGGTCTGCACGCAGTTCTCGACGACGAACGCTCCGTTCTTCGTGGTCAATCTGCAGAAGGAAGACGGCATCTACCACGGCTACTACGACGCGGCCAACTACGGCGACTACTGCAACGTGGCAACCGGGAAATTAGACGAGAACCCTGCCGTAGCAGTATCCTGCCTCATCCTGAACAACAGTACCGGCAGTCTTTTCACCGGCGGACAGATCATCGTGCTCATCAACGATTTCAAGTGGATCGAATAATCCCCGGAACTGCATCTTCCACGGAGCCGGCCCTTTGCGGGCCGGCTCCTCGTGTTTTCGGGACGGAAGCCGCCCCGGTTGCACGCTGGCGTTTTTTTTCGTAAATTCGCCGCAGAAACCAAAAAAGACAACGAGATATGGCTATCACGGAAATTCTGCCCGGCATCCATTACGTCGGCGTAAACGACCGCACCACCACCCGCTTCGAAGGGCTTTGGTCGCTTCCTTCGGGGGTTTCGTACAACTCCTATCTGGTCATCGGCGAGAAGATCGCCCTCATCGACACCGTGGAGGAGGCTTTCGGCAGCCGCCTGTTCGAGAACATCCGCGAAGTGATCGGCGAGCGGAAGATCGACTACCTCGTGGTGAACCACATGGAACCCGACCACTCCTCGTCGATCGCGGCCCTGCGGCTGCGCTACCCCGACCTGCGGATCGTCGGCAACGCCAAGACGCTCCAGATGATCGGCGGCTACTACGGCATCGGCACGGGGACGGTCGAGGTCGGGGAGGGTTCGACGCTCGATCTGGGCGGCAAGGTGCTCTCGTTCCACCTGATCCCGATGGTCCACTGGCCGGAGACAATGGTGACGTGGTATGCCGACGAGGGGGTCGTCTTCTCGGGCGACGCGTTCGGCACGTTCGGCGCCCTCGACGGCGGCATCACCGATTCGCAGGTCGAACCGGAACGCTACTGGGACGAGATGCGCCGCTACTACGCCTGCATAGTGGGCAAATACGGCGTCCCCGTGCAGAAGGCGCTGCAAAAGGTCGGCGGACTTCCGATCCGGACCATCTGCCCGACGCACGGCCCCGTCTGGCAGCGCGAGATTCCCCGCGTGGTAGATCTGTACGACCGTCTGAGCCGCTACGAAGGCGAACCGGGCGCGGTCGTGGCCTACGGCTCGATGTACGGCAACACGGAGCAGATGGCCGAACGCATCGCCCGGGAGCTGGCCGAGGCGGGCGTGCGGCGAATCCGGGTCCACAACCTCTCCTACGCCGATCCGTCGGTCGTGCTGCGCGACGTCTTCCGCTACGACACGCTCGTCGTCGGCAGCCCGACCTACAACGCCGAGCTTTTCCCGCCCGTCGAGCAGTTGCTGCGCCGCCTCGAGGCGCGCTGCATCCCGCAGCGCAACTTCGCCTTCTTCGGCTCCTTCACGTGGGCCGCGGCCGCCGTGCGCCGGATGAAGGAGTTCTCCGAGCGCATGAAGTGGGAGCCGGTGTGCGGTCCCGTGGAGATGAAGCAGGGCTACTCGCCCGCGATGATCGACCCGTGCCGCTCGCTCGCCGCCGCCGTCGCCGAACGGGTGCTGCGCAAATAACGGACGCGCCATGATGAGGATCGCCATTGTCGGAACGGGCTACGTCGGGCTCGTGTCGGGGGCCTGCTTCGCGGAGATGGGCCTCGACATCACGTGCGTGGATACCGACCGGAGGAAGATCGCGGCGCTGAACGAGGGCCGGATTCCGATTTACGAACCGGGGCTGGAGGAGATCGTGCGGCGCAATTTCGACGCCGGGCGGCTCCACTTCACCACCGACCTCGCGGCGTGTCTCGGCGAGGTGGAGGTGGTCTTCTCGGCCGTCGGCACGCCGCCCCGGGAGGACGGTTCGGCCGACCTCTCGCAGGTGTTCGAGGTGGCCCGCACCTTCGGCCGCCACATCGGCCGCTACACGCTGCTCGTGACCAAGAGCACGGTGCCCGTCGGCACGGCGGAACGCATCCGGCGGATCGTCGCCGAGGAGCTGGCGGCACGCGGCGCGGAGGTGCCGTTCGACGTGGCGTCGAACCCCGAATTTCTCAAGGAGGGTGCGGCCGTCAAGGATTTCATGTCGCCCGACCGCGTGGTGGTGGGCGTCGAGAGCGAACGCGCCCGGCGACTGATGGCGCGGCTCTACCGTCCGTTCCTGATAAACAACTTCCGCGTGCTGTTCATGGACATCGCCTCGGCCGAAATGACCAAATACGCCGCCAACGCCATGCTGGCGACGCGCATCTCGTTCATGAACGACATCGCCAACCTCTGCGACCGCGTGGGGGCCGACGTCGAGATGGTCCGCAAGGGCATCGGTTCCGACGCCCGCATCGGCAACAAATTCCTCTACCCCGGCTGCGGATACGGCGGTTCGTGCTTCCCGAAAGACGTGCAGGCACTCGCCTGCACAGCCCGCGAACACGGCTACACGATGCAGGTCGTCGAGGCGGTGGAACGGGTGAACGAAGCGCAGAAAGGGGTGCTCGTCCGCAAGCTCCGCGAACTGCTGGGCGACGACCTGCGGGGACGGCGCATCGCCGTATGGGGCCTCGCGTTCAAGCCCGAGACGGACGACATGCGCAAGGCGCCGGCGCTGACGGCGATCGGACAACTGCTGGAGGCCGGGGCCGAAGTGGCGGCCTACGACCCGGTGGCGACGGAGGAGTGCCGCCGCCTGCTGAAGGACCGGCCCGTGCGCTATGCCCGGAACATGTACGACGCGGCCGACGGGGCCGACGCCATCCTGCTCGTCACCGAGTGGAAGGAGTTCCGGATGCCCGACTGGCCGCGGCTCCGCGCGACGATGCGCGGCGACGGAATCGTGGACGGCCGCAACATCTTCGACAAGCAGGAGGCCCTCGCCGCAGGATTCCGCTACCGCGGGATCGGCAAATGACGGGGAGGGGAAGTCCGGAACGTTCCGGTCCGTGCAGGCGGATCCGGTAAAAATCCGGTACGGCAGCCGGAAAGGCGGAAACAACCCCGCGGCACAGCGATACGGGGCGACGAAAACGGCTCAGGCTTCGGAAAAACCGAAGTCTGAGCCGTTTTCCGGTCCGGAAGGGAACCGCCTACCGGCGGACCTTGACGATGATCTTGCGGATATGCCCCTCGCCCACCATCGGCGCATGGCCGTCCTCGGGCAGCAGCATCGTGAACTGGCCGGGACGCAGCGTATAGTAGGTCTGCGGCACGTCGTCGAAGAACTGGATGTCCTTCTGCGCATCGAACGTCCCCAGCGGCTGCCGGAGGTCCTTGCGCTCGCTCCAGCCGAACGACTCCTCCGGACCCGCGACGAGGACCTGAATGTCGATATAGGCGTCGTGCACCTCCAGTTTGGCATCGGGCCTGCGCTTGAGGTCCACGTCCATCACATTGACGAAAATATCCCGTCCGTCGAGTTCGTGGACGCCCGGCTCCATGCCGGTCCAGTCGGTCGAGGCGATGAGCGAGAAGGCCCGTTCGAGCCGCGGGTTGAGCGAATGATACAGCGCGCTGTTTTTCAGAGAATCGAGAATCATGGTATTACAGGTGTTTGCAAACGCCGCCGGAGACCTTTTCCGGACGGCGGAATACAAAGGTAGCAAGATTTTTCGACAACCTGCCGTAAAAATGCTATATTTGTAATACGAACAAAAAATACACACTATGGATTTTACGGACATCGAACTTTCGGGCAGAACCCGCCGCGAGCACGACCTGCTCGGCGAGATGGACATTCCCGTGGAGTACTATTTCGGCGTGCAGACCATGCGGGCCGTGGAGAATTTCCACATCAGCCGCGTGCGGCTCAACTTCTTCCCGCAACTGATCCGCGCCCTGGCCGACGTGAAGCAGGGGGCGGCGGCCGCGAACCGCGATCTGGGGCTGCTGGATCCCGCCATCGCCGACGCCATCACCCGCGCCTGCGAAGAGCTGCGCGAAGGGCGCCTCAACGAACAGTTCGTCGTGGACATGGTGCAGGGAGGCGCCGGCACCTCGACCAACATGAACGCCAACGAGGTGATCGCCAACCGGGCGCTCGAGCTGCTCGGCCACGAAAAGGGCGAATACGCCTACTGCCATCCGAACAACCACGTGAACCTCTCGCAATCGACCAACGACGCCTATCCGACGGCCGTGCGGATCGCGCTGGCGCGCAGCATCGACGGGGCGGTGGCCTCGTTGCGCGAACTGATCGCGGCGTTCCACGCCAAGGGCGAGGAGTTCGCCCACATCATCAAGATGGGCCGCACGCAACTGCAGGACGCCGTGCCGATGACCCTCGGCCAGGAGTTCGAAGCCTACGCCGCGACGCTCACCGAGGAGATCGACCGCCTGCAAACCAACCTGCGGCTCTTCTACGAGATCAACATGGGCGCTACGGCCATCGGCACGGGCATCAATGCCGATCCCGACTATGCGGAGCTCTGCACGAAGCACCTGCGCGAAATCACGGGACTGCCGCTGAGCAAGGCGACGAACATGATCGAGGCCACGAGCGACACGGGCGCCTTCATCATGAACTCCTCGGCGCTCAAGCGGCTGGCCGTGAAGCTCTCGAAGATATGCAACGACCTGCGTCTGCTCTCGTCGGGTCCGCGCTGCGGCCTGAACGAGATCAACCTCCCGCCGCGCCAGCCCGGCTCGTCGATCATGCCCGGAAAGGTCAATCCCGTGATTCCCGAGGTGGTCAATCAAGTCGCCTTCCGCGTCATCGGCAACGACCTGACGATCACGCTCGCCTCCGAGGCCGGACAGCTCGAGCTCAACGTCATGGAGCCGATCATCGTCCACTCGCTCTTCGAGAACATCGAGATGCTGGTCAATGCCATGAACACGCTGCGCGAGAAGTGCGTCGTCGGCATCACGGCCAACCCCGAAGTCTGCCGCCGGATGGTCTACAACAGCATCGGACTCGTCACGGCGCTCAATCCCTACCTGGGCTACGAGACCTCGACGATGCTGGCCAAGGAGGCCCTGCAAACCGGCAAGGGCATCTACGACCTGGTGCTCGAACACCGCCTCATGAGCGAGGAGGAGCTGCACAAGGTCCTGCTCCCCGAGAACATGGTGCATCCCCGCAAGAAGATCACCGAGTGATCCGCCTGCGGACGGAAAAACGACTACGGCGGCCCTTTTCGGAGGCCGCCGTAGTCGTTCTTACCGTCGCACCGGGAGCGTTCACGAATTCTTTTTCAGCCGCTTCAGCCGCACGACGACGGGATGATGGTCCGAATACTCGACCGGCAGCACGCCGTAGGCGACGGCCCGGAATTCGTCGGAATAGAGTACGTAGTCGATACGCAGCGTATTGAAAAAACCGCGGTAGGTGTGCGAATAGCCCGACCCGCACCGGCTGAAGGCGTCTTCGAGGCCGGCGGCCATCCGCCGATAGACATACGACACGGGGGTATCGTTGAAGTCTCCGCAGACGATGCGCCCCGTGCGCGTGGCCCCGATCTGTGCGGCGATGCTGTCCACCTGCGCCGCCCGCAGCTCGCTGTTCTCGCGCAGGCGGGTGACGATGCTGCGCAGCTTCACCTCGCGGGCCGTATCCGAAAGGAAACGGCGGGTGGTGATATACTCGTTGTCGTCGGCGTTGATCGCCGTCGAGTGAAGATGGTCGTTGAAGATCCGGACCGTATCGTCGCCGATCAGCACGTCGGCCCACACCGACGAATGGGGCGTCAGCACCGTCTCCGAGCGCAGAATCCGGTACTTGCTCAGGATCGCCAGCCCCGCGTCGTCCGAAGGATCGGGATCCTTCTCGGCTCCGAAACGGGCGCTCTCGTACTCCTCGCCGAGCAGCCGGAACGCCTCGGAGGCCCCGGCCAGCCGCCCGTTGAACTCCTGCAGACAAACGATGTCGGGATTCTGCTCGCGGATCAGCCGCACCACCTCGTCCACGCTGCTCCGCCCCTCCTCGCCGTAGAAACCGCGGACGTTGTAGGTCATCACGCCGAAAGTGCCGCGCTCGGAGATTTTCTCCTCGTAGCTGCGCCGGATTTCGGGCCGCCAGAAGAGCGACACCTTGCCCAGACCCGCCGCCACGAGCAGCAGCATCGCCCCGGCCTGCACCCACCGCCAGCGGACGATCCAGTAGAGCAGCAGTACGACCGAAGCGACGTAAACGCCCGGAGCCGCCAGCCCCAGCACGGGCAGAAACCACACGCGCCCGGGATTGACATACGGCACGAAATACGTCAGGAGCATGGCCGCCCCCACGGCGACGGTCACCGGCGTCAGCACCCAGTCGAGCACCCGCAGGACGACACTCCGCCGCCCGGCCGCCGGCCGCTCGCCGTAGTCGCTGTAATAGTCGCCGCGCATCTTCTAAAACCGGATCGTTCCGTTACGCTTCCACCATTGCAGCAGCAACAGCCCCCACAGCATGCCGCCGACATGGGCGAAATGGGCCACGTTGCCGCCGAATCCCGTCCAGCCCAGGAACAGCTCGATCACGCCGTAAATCACCACGAACCATTTGGCCTTCATCGGAATGGGCGGAATGAGCAGCATGATGACCGCATTGGGATGCATCACGCCGAAAGCCAGCAGAAGCCCCATCACCGCTCCCGACGCGCCGACGAGCTGGATGGGCATTTCGCCCGTCAGGTAGGCCGTCGCCAACTGGATCAGCGCCGCACCGACGCCGCAGACCATGTAGTAGATCAGAAAACGCTTCGACCCCAGCTCGTACTCCAGCGTCCGGCCGAACATCCACAGTGCGAACATGTTGAAGAAGATATGCTCGACGCTGGCATGCAGGAACATGTAGGTGACGAACTGGTAGGAGTGGAACTCGCCGAAGGGCGACGCCCCGAACCAGAGCGCGCAGAAGCGGATGATCTCGTTGCCCACGGGCAGCAGCGCCGTGGCCATATAGACCAGGACATTGATGATTATCAGGTTTTTGACCACCGGAGGGGTCTGAAAATAGCGGTTCATGGAATTTTCTGTCGTCTATCCGTTTTTCAATTTCGTTTTCTGCGGGCGGCCGGGCCCGCACCGATACGGGTGCAAATATAACGATCTTTCGCCATTATCCCAGCTTCGCGCGCAACTCTTCGGGCGTGATCTCCGCCAGAATCGCCTTGCCCGAGGGCGAGAAGCTGACGTTTCCCGTCTCGGCAAGCTGCGCGAGCAGCGCCGCGGCCTCTTTGCGCGACAACACGCGCGGCGTGTTGCGCGCCGCGCCGCGGGCCATGACCGCGGCGACCTTCTCGCGCCGCACGTCGGCCACCGACAAAGGCGTGCGAAAAGCCTGCAACAGCTCGAAAAGCAGCTTGTCCACCGCATCGGGCGGCAGTTCGGCGGGCGTGCCCTTCACCTCGACCGCCCCGTCGCCGCAGAAGCCGATGTCGAATCCCAGCGCGGCGAACTCCACGGCGTTCTCCTCGAGCAGGGCGTATTCGTCGCCCGACAGCTCGAGCCGCTCGGGAAACAGCAACTGCTGGCTCACGGACGAGCCGTTGCCCAGCATCCGGAGGTAATCCTCGTAAAGGATCCGTTCGCGGGCGCGCCGCAGGTCCACGACGACGAAGCGCCCGTTCAGCAACGCGGCGAGGTAGCCGGCCCCCAGCGGCAGCGGGTCCGAGAACTCGGGACGCTCCGGCCCCAGATCGAAACGCTGCTGCTCCGCCCCGGCGGACGACGGAATGAAATCGAGCGCGCTCTCCCCGTCCGTCCCGCCGGATGCGATTTCGAAGCCACCGTCCTCTCCGGCGATCCCGCCGGAGGGGCTCCCCCCGCCGTATCCGAACCGGTCCGAACCGAAGTCCGCCCCCGACTCGAACTCCTCGAACTCCCCGTCCTGCGGGAGGCGGAACCCGCCCCCTGCGGAGGGACCCGGCGCGGCAGTACGCACGCCTCCGGCCCGGAATCCCGCTCCGGAGGTGTCCGACACCATGCCGCCGTCGGCATAGGGCACGTCGAAGCCCGTGAAATCGACATTCGGATCGGGAGCCGAAGGGTCGATGTAGGTCTCGCGGAACGGGTTGTAGTCCTCGTTGGACATCGCCCGGGGCTCGCTGTATATGGCTCCCCGCTGCAACACGGGAATCTCCACCTGCCCCTCGCGGTCGAAATCCATCATCGGCACGGCGCCCGTCCTGGCCAGCGTCTCGCGCACGGCGGCGTGGACGATCTGCCACACGGCCTCCTCGTCGGCGAACTTCACTTCGGTCTTCTGCGGATGCACATTGACGTCGATGCGGCCGGGGTCGATCGTAAGGTAGAGGAAATAGGAGGGCTGCGAACTTTCGGGTATCAGTTTCTCGTAAGCCTTGAGAATCGCGCTCGTGAGGTACGAACTCTTGAAGTAGCGGCCGTTCACGAACAGATACTGCTCCGTGTTGCGCTTCTTGGCCGCCGCCGGGCGGCCGATATACCCTTCGATGCGGGCGATCGAGGTGTCGGCCTCGACGTCCAGCAGGTTCTGCTTGATATGCCGTCCCACGACATCCACGATACGGCCCGCGAGCGATGCGGCCGCAAGCGACAGGATCGGTGCGTCGTTGGCGTACAGTTCGAACGCCACGGAGGGGTTGCACAGCGCGACACGCTGGAATTCGGCCTTGATCTGCGACGCCGACGTCGTACCCTTCTCCAGGAAACGGCGGCGCGCCGGAACGTTGTAGAAGAGGTTGCGCACGAAGAACTGCGACCCCACGGGGCACATCGCCGGGGTCTGCGCCACGAACTGACCGCCGTTGATCTCGGTCACGGTCCCCACCTCGTCGCCCTCCTGCCGCGTGCGCAGCTCGACCTGCGCCACCGCGGCGATCGAGGCCAGCGCCTCGCCCCGGAAACCGAACGTGCGGAGCGCATAGATGTCGTCCACCGAACGGATCTTGCTCGTGGCATGGCGGTCGAAGGCCATCCGCGCGTCGATGGGCGACATGCCGCAGCCGTCGTCCACGATCTGAATCAACTCCTTGCCTCCGTCGCGGTAATTGACCTTCACGGAGCGGGCCCCGGCGTCGATGGCGTTCTCCATCATCTCCTTGACCACCGACGAGGGCCGGTTCACGACCTCTCCGGCAGCGATCTGATTGGCGACGACCTCGGGTAAAAGTCTGATCTTGTCGGCCATCTCGCTCACTCCTCGTAATCGTTCGGAACGACCCGTATCGGGGCGTAGGGATCGAACCCGTCCTCCGCCGCCTCGGTATTAGCCGCAGGGGCGGGCTGCGTGGCGGCAGCTTGCAGGAAGACCTCCGCCAGCTTCGGATAGAGCAGGTAGATGAACAGCAGGACCAGCACCGCGGCGGCGGCCATCTTCAGGATGCGGATGCGGCCCCGCTCCTCCTCGCCGGCCCGGTGCGCCGCACGGGCTTCACGCTGCGTGCGGATGAACTGGCCGGGAACGTATTCGCGCGCCTCATCCCCGGCACGCTCGCCGCGCAGCTCGGCACGACGCTGCTCGCGCGCCTCCTTCTCCGGGTCGTAATACCGCGGAATGTAGTTGAACTTGTTGGCGTGTTTCTTAAAAGGGGTAAAACCTAACATGGTCGATTTTTTTTCAAAGATACGAATATATCCGCGATTTTATTGCCGTCGTGCGGCTCTCTTTTTCCGCAGCGCCTCCCCTTTCCCACGACAAGCCCCCGCCGAAGCGGGGGTCTGACGCGCTCCGCCCGCGGACGGAACGGCGGCATGCGGGAAAACGCCCGCAAAGGGAGTCGCAGCGCACGGCATCGCCGCACCCGCCGGAAACGCACTCCGTCATCTACCGGAAGAAATTCTTCATCCGCTCGAAGATGTTCTGGTTCCTGACCGACTCGGCGCGCTGGAACGAGGGCTGTCCGGCGAGCTGCTCCACGATGCGCTTTTCCTCGGCGGTGAGTTTCGCGGGAACGGTGATGTCCACCACGATCAACTCGTCGCCGCGGCCGTAGCCGTTCACCTCCGGAAGGCCCTTGCCCGCCAGCCGCAGCACCTTGCCCGCGTGCGTGCCCGGAGCGATCTTGATCTTGGCCCGGCCGTCCACCGTCGGAACCTCGACCGTACCGCCCAAGAGGGCCGTCACGACCGTAATGTTCAGATTGTGGATCAGGTCGTTGCCGTCGCGCACCAGTTCGGCGTCCGGCTCCTCCTCGATGAGCACCTGCAAGTCGCCGTTCACTCCGCCGTGACGCGCCGCATTGCCCTTGCCCGACACCGTGAGCACCATGCCTTCGCCCACGCCGGCGGGAATCTGTATCTCCACCACCTCGTCGCCGCGCACGGCGCCTTCGCCCTTGCACTTGTCGCAGGGGGCCGTAATCACCTTGCCCGTGCCGCCGCACGTCGGGCAGACGCCCTGCGTCTGCATCCGGCCGAAGAAGGTGTTCTCCACGCGCGTCACGTACCCCGCGCCGTTGCAGGTCGTGCACGTCCCGTAGGAGGAGGCGTCCCGGGCCCCCGTGCCGCCGCATTTGTCGCAGGCCACGGTCTTGGTGATCTTGAGCTTCTTCGTCACGCCCGAGGCGATCTCCTGCAACGTCAGCTTCACCTTGATCCGGATATCCGACCCGCGGTTCACGCGACGGCCGCCCCCTGCGGACGAGGAGCGGAACCCGCCCCCGAAGTGTCCGCCGAAGATGTCGCCGAACTGCGAGAAGATGTCCTCCATCGAGAAGCCGCCTCCGAACCCTCCGAAGCCTCCGGCTCCGCCGCCCGCAGCGCCGTTCATGCCGGCGTGGCCGAACTGGTCGTAACGGGCGCGCTTGTCGGGATTCGACAACACGTCGTAGGCCTCCGCGGCCTCCTTGAATTTCTCCTCGGCCTCCTTGTCCCCGGGGTTCTTGTCGGGGTGGTACTTGATGGCCGCCTTGCGGTATGCCTTCTTTATTTCGTCAGCGTTAGCGTTTTTCTGGACGCCCAGCACTTCGTAGTAATCCCTCTTCTCTGCCATGATTCTACTCTCCTACGACGACTTTGGCGAAGCGAAGCACCCGCTCGCCCAGCATGTAGCCCGTCTGAACGACGTCGATGACCTTGCCCTTCTTCTCCTCTCCGGCCGCGAAGCGGGCCACGGCCTCGCAATACTCCGCGTCGAAATCCTTGTCCTTGACCTCGATCTCCGTGACGCCCTTCTGGCGCAGCGCCTCGGTGAACTTCTGCGAAATGAGCAGCACGCCCGAACGCAGCGCCTCCACGTCGTCGCTCTTCTCCATCGCCGCCAGCGCCCGCTGCACGTCGTCGCGCACGGGGAGCATGGCCAGCAGCACGTCGCGGCCCCCGGTCTGCACCAGGTCCATCTTCTCCCGGAGCGTCCGTTTGCGGTAGTTGTCGAACTCGGCCTGCAACCGCAGGTACTTGTCCTGCCATTCGGCCACTACCGCCTCCAGCTCCACGGCCGCCTCGGGTTCGGACGTCTCGCCTCCGACTGCCATTGTGGCAGTCGCATCCTCCGCATCGTCTGCCACATTGGCACACGGTTCGCCGTCGCACGACGGATAACCGTCGCCGGCCGAGAATCCTTCGTCACCGCTAACGGCCTCATTATAAACTTCTTTCTTTTTCATATTTTCGTATTTTTCCGGTTTTTCCGCCCTATACGGCGCAAATTGCATACCAACCGCCCGCCGGAAGCTATCCGATCGCAAAAATCGCCGGACGCCTGTTCAGTTCGGGCAGCGGCCGGCTGCGCCACTCCCCCGCCGTATGCGTCTCGACCCAGCCGCCGGGCGCCGTCAGATCGACGGCCACCGTAAGACGCGTCTCCGCCCCGAGTGTCCGGAGCAGTTGCCCGAAGAGCTTCTCGTTGCGGTAGGGAGCCTCGATGAAGAGCTGCGACTGCCCTTCGCTCAGGGCGCGGCGCTCGAAAAAGCGGATCGCTTTCGCCCGCTCGGGCGGCTTCACGGGCAGGTAGCCGTTGAAGGCGAACGACTGCCCGTTCAGTCCCGAAGCCATCACGGCCAGGATGATCGACGAAGGCCCCACGAGCGGCACGACGCGGATGCCCCGCCTATGGCAGGCCTCGGCGACGAGCGCCCCGGGATCGGCCACGCCCGGCACGCCGGCCTCGGAGATCACCCCCGCCGAACGCCCTTCGGCGATCGGGCGCACCAGTTCCTCCACCTCGCGGCCCGCCACGGTATGTTCGTTCAGCTCACGGAACTCCAGCCCGTCGATCGGCCGCGCGATGCCGGCCTTCGCCAGGAACCGCCGCGCCGAACGCGTGTTCTCGACGATGAAGTAGTCGAGCGAATCCATCACCGCCCGGTTGGCCGCGGGAAGCACCTCCCACGGCGCCGTTTCGTCCGAAATCGGACAGGGAATCAGATAAAGCGTTCCTTTCGTCGTCATGCGCCGTCACTCCTTGAGATAAATCCGTTTCACCCGGCCCGATACGGAGGTCATCACCTCGTAGGGAATCGTACCGAGCACGCGGGCCATCGCCTCGGGGTCGTTGCCCGCCGCGGGCGAGAAGATCAGCACCTCGTCGCCCTCCGCGACGCCGTGCACATCGGTTATGTCGATCATGCAACTGTCCATGCAGATACGTCCCACGACGGGAGCCGCCTCCCCGCCCACGCGCACCGACCAGCGGCCGCACCCCAGGCGGCGGTCCAGCCCGTCGGCATAGCCCACGGGGATCGTGGCCACGACGCTCGGCCGCGTCAGGCGTCCGGCCCGGCCGTAGCCCACCGTCTCGCCCGCGGCCAGACGCCGGATCTGCACGATCCGCGTTCGGAGCGTCGAGACGGGCCGCAGGGCGTCGTTGTGCCGCCAGCCGAAGCCGTAAAGCCCCAGTCCGAGGCGGCACATGTCGTACTGCGCCTCGGGGAAGCGCTCGATGGCCGCCGAATTGGCCGTATGGCGGAGCACCGGGTAAGGCAGCGACGCCGCGACGGCGCCGCTCATGCGGTCGAAACGGGCGATCTGCGCCCGCGTATAGGCATCCTCCTCGGGCATGTCGGCGCAGTTGAGGTGCGAGAACACCGAGGCCACCTTCACCTCCGGCCGGGTCGGCAGCACCTCGCAGAGACGGCCGATCTCCTCCTCCATGAATCCCAGCCGGTGCATGCCCGTATCGAGTTTGAGATGGATCGGATAGCGCGCCTCGCCCGCATGCGACACGGCCGCCGCGAAGTCGTCGAGCGAGCGGAAGCCGTAGATTTCGGGTTCGAGCCGGTTGGCGATCATCAGATCGAAGCTGTCGGCGTCGGCGTTGAGCACGACGATCGGCATGGCGATCCCCCGCTCGCGCAGCAGCACCCCCTCGTCGGCGAAGGCCACGGCCAGGTAGTCCACGCCCTCGTGCTGGAGCATCTGAGCCACCTCGAAATCGCCCGCGCCGTACGACCCCGCCTTGACCATCGCCACCAGCTTCGTCCGCGGCGACAACTGCGCACGGAAATAGTTCAGGTTGTGTATCATAGCATCCAGATCGACCTCCAGCACCGTCGTATGGCTCTTGCGCGCGAGGGCGTGGGCAAGCCGTTCGAAACGGAACTCCCGCGCCCCCTTGAGCAGCACGGCGCGGCCCGCCACGGCGTCGCGTCCGATGCGGGCGATGCACTCGCCCGTCGAGGCGAAGAACTCCCGCTCGCAGGCGAAGAGCGAAGCGTAGCGTTTCAGCTTCGGCCCGATGCCGATGAACGTGTCGATGCCCGCCCGGGCGACCATTCCGGCCACGCGGCCGTACAGTTCGTCGTCCGAAAGCCCGCTTTGGGCGATATCCGACAGGACGAGCGTCCGGCGGCGCGACAGCGCCACGTTGTGCAGGTAGTCCAGCGCCAGCGCCAGCGAATTGAGGTCGAGGTTGTAGGCGTCGTTGATGAGCACCGAATCGTTGATGCCCTCCTTCACCTCGAGGCGCATCGCCACCTCGGGAGCCGACGAGAATGCCGGTTCGGGAAAATCCATCGCGGCGCAGAACGCCTCGACGATCTGCGCGTTGCGGCGCGAAGCCTCGTTGCCGACGACCGCCTCCGGCACGCGGGGGAACGCCGCCGCGTCGTAGAGCTTCCGCCCGGCGAAATGCGCGGCGATCATACGCCCCAGCGGCTCGTAATGGCTATGATAGACGATCCGCGAGGCGCCGCGCGCCAGAATCATCTTTTCCAGGCACTTCTGGTCCAGATTGAGGAAATTCTCCTGGTGGGCGTCCCCGATCGAGGTGAAGACGACCACGTCGGGACGGATGATGCGCTCCAGCCGCTCCATTTCCCCCGGCTTCGAAATGCCCGCCTCGAAGATCGCCAGCCGCTCGTCGCCCTCGAGCATCAGCACCGACAGCGGCACGCCCAACTGCGAATTGTAACTCTTCGGCGAACGGTAGCACTTCATCCCCGCGGGCAGTTCCTCGGCGATCCATTCCTTGATGACCGTCTTGCCGTTCGACCCGGTGATGCCCACCACCGTCCCGCGGAACTGCGCCCGGTGGTAGGAGGCCAGCCGCTGCAACGCCTCGATGGCGTTCCGCACCACGACATAGCCGCACCCGGGAGCCGCATCGACGGCGCGCTCGGTCAGGAAGGCGCGGACCCCGCGGGCACGCATCTCCCCGATGAAATCGTGCGAATCGTGGTTGGCGCCGCACATGGCCACGAACATCGGGCCGGTTCCCAGCTCGCACGTCAGCGAGCGGCTGTCGGTGACGACCGACTGCACCGTGGAGTCCGTACCCGAAAACCCGCCGCCCACGATGGCGGCGATCTGCGATAGCTGATATTCCATAGGAATAGCTGTTTTTATTCCGGCAATCCTGTTTTCATGCGGCGAAAACCGGCAGGCCGTATCCGTCGGTGCCGTCGGTATGTTCCAAAATCCCGGTTCCCGGGATCTTTCCCGGAACCGTCATGCGGAAAAATGCGTTTCCCCGGCCCGCCCCGCGCTTCCGGTTCGTTCCGCGTTTCCGGCCCGTTCCGCGCGGCGGCTCCGGAGCGGAGCGCCGCGAAATCACGACAGGTCGAACGTCACGACCGTAATGCCCGCACCGCCCCGGTCGGCATGCTCGTCCGCAGCCGAGACCACCTCGGGAACCGAACGGAGGTAGCGCCGTATCTCCTCCTTCAGTGCGCCCGTGCCCTTGCCGTGGAGGATCGAGACCGAACCGACACCCACCATCAGCGCATCGTCGATGAAGTCGCGCACCTCCTCCAGCGCCTCGGCGGCGCGCATCCCGCGCACGTCGATATGGTCCCGGAAACGGAGCTTGCGAGCCGAAATGTCGGCCGACAGGACCGTGCGGGCCGTCGCCGGACGCGTCGCCTCGCGGTATTCGCTGTTCGAAACGACCGTGAGCAGCGTCTTGTCCACCGTCGTCAGAATCTGCCCGAAGGCCACCTGCGCCCGTTTGCCCTTGACCGACTGCACCACGCCGACCATCTCCTGCCCGGCCATGCGCACCTTCGAGCCCTCGACGACTTCGCGCGGCTTCTCCGGCACAGGAACCGCCTCCGCCTTCATCTCGGCCCCTTCGCGGGCCTTCCGTTCGGCGCGCCGCTGCCGCCGCCGTTCGATGCGCTCGATCTCGCGGGCCACCGCGGCTTCGCGCTCCGCCGAACCGGCCGCATCCACCTTCCCGCGGAAATCGTCCAGCTCGCGCCGCGCCAGCCGCGTCAGCTCCTTTTCGGCCTGTGCCTCGCGGATGGTGCGGATCGTGTTTTCGATCTGCCGGTTGGCGTCGGCGATGAGCTGCTGCGCCTCCTGCTTGGCCCGCTTGAGAATCTCCTGCCGCTCGGCGCGGATTTTCGCCAACTGCTCGGCGTAGGTCTGCTCCAGTTCCTCCACCTTGCGGTCCGTCAGGCGTATGCGGTCGCGCTTCTGCTCCCAGTAGTGCTTGTCGCGGGCGATCTCGCGCAACTGTTTCTCGATATTGATATGGTCCGACCCGGCCTTCTCGCTCGCCGCGCGGATGATCTCCTCCGGAAGCCCGATCTTGCGGGCTATCTCCACGGCGAACGAACTGCCCGGCTTGCCCGTCTCGAGCCGGAAAAGCGGCCGGATACGCTGCACGTCGAAGGTCATCGCACCGTTGGCGATGCCTTCGGTGTTCGAGGCGTAATACTTGATATTGGCATAGTGGGTCGTGATCACCCCGTAGCACCCCCTGGCCAGCAGCCGCTCGAGGATGGCCTCGGCGATGGCCCCGCCGATCGTGGGTTCCGTGCCCGAGCCGAACTCGTCGATGAGCACCAGCGTACGGTCCGAAGCCCCGGCGAGCATGTGCTTCATGTTGAGCAGGTGCGAAGAGTAGGTCGAAAGGTCGTTGTCGATGGACTGCTCGTCGCCGATGTCGAGGAAGATGCTCCGGAACACGGGCAGCTCCGAGACCTCCGACGCGGGGACGGGAAAACCGCATTGGAACATGTATTGCACGATACCCGTGGTCTTCAGGCAGACCGACTTGCCGCCGGCGTTGGGGCCCGAAATGACGAGGATGTGCTTGCGGCGGTCGAGCTGCAAGTCGAGCGGCACGATCTCGCGCCCCGCGGCGCGGAGGGTCTGTTGCAGCAGCGGGTGGCGGGCGTTTTTCAGCACCAGCCGGTCGTCGGTCGAGAGGATCGGCCGCACGCATCCGTTCTCCGAGGCCCAGCGCCCCTTGGCACGCAGCATGTCGATCTCGGCCAGGTAGTCGCCCGAGGCGGCGATCAGCTCCGCATCGGGCCGGATCGAGGCCGTGAATTCGGTGAGGATGCGGACGATCTCGCGCCGCTCGGCATACTCCAGTTCGCGCAGTTCGTTGTTGATCTCCACCACCTCCACCGGCTCGATGTAGAAGGTCTTGCCCGTGGCCGACTCGTCGTGTATGAATCCGTTGAGCTTGCGTTTGTTGGCCGCGGCGACGGGAATCACGGCCCGCCCGTCGCGGATCGAGATCTGCGCGTCGGCCTCGACGATGCCCGCTCCCTTGGCCGAAGCCAGCACGGCCTGCAACCGCTTGGCGGCCTGCCCTTCCCGCTCGCGGATCGCCCGCCGGATCTCCAGCAGCGCGGGCGACGCATCGTCCCTCACCTCGCCCAGCCGGTCCACGATCCCGTCGATGCGCCGCACGATCTCCGGAAAGGACTCGACGCCGCGCGTCCGGTCGTACAGCGTCGGATAGCGCTCCTCGCGGGCGAGGATGAACGAAACGACGCCGCCCAGAGCGGACAGCGCCCGACGGAGCGTCGCCACCTCCTCCACGTCGAGGAACGATCCCTCGACGCGCAGCTTGGCGATCAAAACGTCCGTATCGGGGTATTCGCCCCCGGGAAATTCGTGCTCCATATCGAGCAGCAGGCGCATCTCGTCGGCGAGCGCCTGCCGCCGCTCGATCTCGCGCGGCGAGGTCGAGAAATCCTCCGCGGCGATCCGTTCGCGGGCGGCGCGCATGGTGCAACGCGCGGCGACCTGCTCGCGGAGCCGGTCGAAACCTATCTTTTGCTCGAAAGAGGCAGGGTAAATCATGGTATCGAAATCTCGTTAAACACCGTCGGCTCCGCTCCCCCGGAACGGCCGAGCCGGTGTGCCGGCGGCCGGGCCGCTATTTCAGCTGCCGGAGCGAATCCCGCTCGGCCTTTTCGGCGGTCCTGGCGGCCTTGCGGTCGGCCTTCGCCTTCATCTTTTCGGGATCGCGGCCGAAGAGCGAGAAGTGGACGTAACGTCCGGGATACCGCTGCAAGTCCGCGAGCAGCGACGCCAGATTGCCGCCCGCCGCGGTCAGCGAGTCGTAGAGCGCCGGATCGTTCATCAGCCGGCCCAGCGTACCCTCGCCGTCGTCGATCTTCGCCAGCAGGCCGTCGAACCGCTCCACGGCGTCGGAGAGCTTCCGTGCGAACTCCGCTTCGGAAAGCTGCGCCGTCACGTCGTTCAGATTGCCCACGATGCTGTCCACGCGAGGGGCATTCTCGCCCAGCATGTCGGCGAAGGCCGCGAGACTGCCGACGGCCGATTGCAGGCGTCCCTTCTCGGCGTCGAGAAGCCGGGCCAGATCGCCCGAGGCGGCGTTCAGGTTGCCGAGCGTTCCGGTGATATTTTCCTCATTGGCCTCCAGCAGCCGGTTCACGTTGTCCAGCGTCCGCGAGAGGTCGTCGGTCAGCCGCGATACCCTCTGCTTGAAAAACTCCAGCTCCGAGCCGGCCACGTCCATCAGATCGCGGTTGCGGCCCGAACGGAGCGTATCGCCCTTCGCGAGGCAGACGTCGGAATCACCGTAGGTGATCTCGATCGCCTTCGAACCCATCAGACTGCTGCTGACGATCTTCGCCTCGGAGTCCTCGGGAATGCGGTACTGCCGCTTGATCGTGAGTTGCAGCACGACCTTGTCGCTCAGCTGCGGATCGAACGCGATGCCGGTCACCGTGCCGATCTTGACGCCCCGCATCATCACGGGCGACGCCGACTGCACGCCCCCGATCTGATCGTAGGCGGCGTAATAGACCGTATTGCGGCCGAAGATGTCGAAACCTTTCAGGAACCGGATTCCGGCCCACGCGGCGACGATCATCGCCACGGCGAAAATCCCGATCTTAACCTCTCTTTTCATATCCTGACAAATCTTGCTTTCCTCATTTCGCAACGGTTCCGGAGCCTGCACGCCCCAGCGGCACGGCTCCGCGTCCGGTCCTTCCCGGTCCGGCTCCGGCAAGCGGACGTCATTTCACGATCCGCGAACCCCGGCAGCCCACCACGAAGGCATCGGGAAAAACCCGCCGCACCTCGCGCAGCCGCCGCTGGGCAGCGGCCCGGTCGTCATACTCCCCCACACAATATTTATAGGGGAACCGACCTTCGGAGGTGTACTGCTTCACCTTCCCGCGGTAGGAGCGGAACTGCGACGAACGCACCGGCAGCGGCTTCGCGCTGGCCAGCACCTGAATCGTATAACGCAGGGGTTCCGAAGCCCGACGCGCCGCGGCCTGCTTCGTCCCGGCCTGCTTCGTCCCGCCATCCTTCGCAGCCGCTTTCGTCCCGGCTCCGGAAGCCGCAGCGGCATCTTTTCCGGAGGGTTTCGACGCGGAGCCGCCTCCCGATGCGGCCGTCTCCTTCGCAGCCGTCCCGGAAGCGGCGGCCGAAGCCTCCTCCGGCCGCTCCCGCTCCGTCCGGGCCGCTTCGGCCTCCCCGGCCCGGCGCGTCCGGAGCACGTAGTCCGAATAGTCCCGGATACCCTGATATATATTGCGCGCGATCTCCTGCTGCCCCTTTTCCGACTTCATGTAGGCCATCTCCTGCGAGTTGGTCATGAAACCGATCTCGGTCAGCACGCCCGGCATGTCCGTGGCGTAGAGCACCCGGAGCAACTGCGGCTTCACGCCGCGCGAACGGCGTCCGCTCTTGATGTAGTTGTTCTGTATGCAGCGGGCCAGCGCCATGCTGTACTCGCCGTAGGTGAACTGCAAATTCTGGATGTAGGCCCGGACGATGGCCGCCGTCCGCTCGTCGGACATGTCGATCAGATCCTCCCGGTTGCTCTCGTAGAGGGCGTTCTCGTTGTAACGCTGTTCCTTGGGACTTTCGCCCATGATGAGCGTCTCGACGCCCCGCGCCGCCGCGGCCTTCGCCGCGTTCACGTGGATCGACACGAACAGGTCGCCGCCCGCCCCGTTGGCGATGTCGGCGCGCGCCTGCAGGTCGTCGGCCAGCGTCGCGCCCAGCGCCTTGTCCGTCTTGCGCGTATAAACGACCTTCACGCCCAGCATTCCCTCCTCGATCAGCCGCCCGAGCTTCAGGGCCACCTTCAGCGTGAGGTCCTTTTCATAGACTCCGCCGTAATGCGCCCCGGGGAATTTTCCGCCGTGGCCGGCGTCGATCACGACGACCTCCACGCCGTGCGCAATATTTCCGGCCCGTAAGACGTTCGTAAGGAGCGTCGCAGCCGCGATGGCGAGAAACAGCAGGGACCGAGTGCGCATATTTGACGGTAAATGTGAGCTTTCTGTAAATTTTTGCCTATCTTTGTCGGGCCGAAAATCGCCGCGAGGAGCCCTCCGGGGGCCGTTCCGGGCGGTTTTGCCGACTCGTCGGCAAAGGTATGGATTTTTTTTGTAATTTTGGACAGGTCGAAGGTAAAATATCTCTTGTCGGCGGCGGCGCTCCTGCTTTTCGCCCAGGTCCTGCTGGGTTCGGCGGCGCCCCGCGCCCTGCTGCCGGCGCCTCTGTCCGACACCGCCCGCACCCATCGGATCGCCCCGAACAGCCCGGAGACCGCCGACTCGGCGGCACGCCCCCTGACCCGCCGCGAACGCCGCATGCAGGCGCGCGCCGCACGCGAGGAGGCCCGCCGCGCCGCAGCCTTCAACGCCCTGCCGCAGGAGGAGCGCGACTCGCTTTTCGCGGCGCATATCGACTCGCTGGTGGCCAGCCAGGCCGACTCGCTGTCCGCGGCGGACGGGACTCCGCCCGCCGCGGACAGCCTGCAACGCGACACGGTCCGCAAACCGCGCGCCGCGAAGGGATTTCTCGACGACCCGCTCGACGGAAAGAGCACCGACTCGCTGGTTTACGACGTGCGCAACAAACTCGTTTACATCTACAACGAAGGCGACGTGACGTACCAGAGCCGCAACCTCAAGGCCGACTACATGCAGATCGACATGAATACGAAGCTGGTGTACGCCTACGGCAAGCCCGACTCGGTGGACGGCGTATGGACGGTTACCAAGCCCGAATTCACCGAAGGGAGCGCCGCGTACCAGATGGATACGATCACCTACAACCTCGATTCGCAGAAGGCCAAGATCAAGGGCGTGGCCACGCAGCAGGGCGACGGCTGGCTGGTGGGCGGCAGCGTGAAGAAGATGCCCGACAACACCTTCAACATCGAACACGGCAAGTACACCACCTGCGAAGAGACCGATCACCCGCACTTCTACCTGGCGATGACTAAGGCGAAGGTCATCCCCGGCAAAAAGGTCGTCACCGGTCCGGCCTATCTGGTCATGGAGGACGTGCCGATCTACTTCCTCGGCATCCCCGAAGGCTTCTTCCCGATCAATATGGGCCCCAAATCGGGCCTGCTGATGCCGACCTACGGCGAGGAGTACTCCAAAGGTTTCTTCCTGCGCGATCTGGGCTACTACTTCACGCTGGGCGAGTACGCCGACCTGGCCGTGCGCGGCGGATTCTACACGCTCGGCTCGTGGGAAGCCTCGGCCGCCTCGCGCTACATCAAGCGCTACAAGTACAGCGGCAGCTTCAACCTCCAGTACTCGAACATCAAGACGGGCGAAAAGGGCGAACCGGACTACATCAAGCAAAGTAACTTCCGCATCCAGTGGACCCACTCGCAGGACGCCAAGGCCAACCCGGGATCGACCTTCTCGGCCTCGGTGAACTTCGCCACCAGCGGCTACAACCGCTATTCGGCCACCAATATCGACGACATTCTCTCGACGCAGACCAACTCGTCGATCTCCTACTCGAAGAACTGGGCCGGAACCCCCTTCTCGCTCTCGGCCAACATGGCCATCTCGCAGAACTCGCAGAACAAGTCCATCTCGGTCACGCTGCCCACGGTGGTTTTCAACGTCTCGCGCCTCTACCCCTTCAAACGCAAGGAGCGCATGGGCAAGGAGCGCTGGTACGAGAAAATCTCGATGCAGTACACGGGCAAGATGACCAACTCGGTGACCACCACCGAATCGGAAATCTTCTCCCAAAAGACGCTCGACAACATGAAGAACGGCATCGAGCACTCGATCCCCGTCTCGGCGTCGTTCAACCTGTTCAACTACATCAACATCTCGCCGTCGTTCAACTACACCGAGAAGTGGTATTTCAAGAAACAGGAATACCAGTGGAACCCCACGACGAACCAGACCGACACGCTCGCCTCGGACTACGGATTCTACCGCCTCTACAACTACACGGCGAGCGTCTCGGCCTCGACGACCCTCTACGGCATGTACGACTTCACGAAGAAGCGCCGCGACCGCAAGATCCAGGCCATCCGCCACACGATCACCCCGTCGATCGGCTTCTCCTTCGCTCCGGACTTCAGCGATCCCCGCTACGGATACTACCTCACGCGGCAGACCGACTCCACGGGCCGCTTCACGACCTATTCGCCCTATGCGGTCAATGCCTACGGCGTTCCCTCGTCGGGAAAGTCCATGTCGATGAACTTCTCGCTGTCGCAGAACCTCGAAATGAAGGTGCTCTCCAAACGCGACACGTCGGGCGTCAAGAAGATCAAGCTCATCGACGAACTGCGCCTGAGCGGATCGTACAACTTCCTGGCCGACTCGATGAAGCTCTCGACGATCTCGCTGTCGTTCCGCACGACGCTCTTCAACAACTTCGGCATCAACCTCTCGGCCACGATCGACCCCTACCGCGTGACGCCCGAAGGCATCCGCTACGACAAACTCTTCTTCCCGGGGCGCATCACCTCCACGGGCTGGTCGTTCGGCTACACCTTCAAATCGCGCGACGACCGTTCGCAGCCGGCCATCAACGACATCACGAGTCTCCCGCCGGACTATGCGAACCCCTTCCACGACCCCTACGGAACGATGGACCCCGTGCTGCGAAGGCAGTACATGGCCCAATCCTACTACGACTTCTCGCTGCCGTGGAACTTCGGCTTCAACTACGCGGTGAACTACTCGATCTCCTATGTCAATAACGGCACGACGGGCTATCGGAAGAACGTCACGCAGACCGTGAGCTTCAACGGTTCGCTCAACCTCACGCCCAAGACCGGCATCACGTTTCAGGGCGGTTACGACATCAAGGCCAACAAGCTCACCACCTCGTCGATTTCCATTTCACGGGACCTCCACTGCTGGCAAATGTCCTTCTCGTGGATTCCCTTCGGCTACCACAAGAGCTGGAGTTTCAACATCGGCGTCAAGGCCGCATCGCTCGCGGACCTGAAATACGACAAGAGCCAGTCCATGTACGACAACATGTACTGACACGCCGGTCCGCCACCTCACACCTCATAATCGGTTTCGGCCCGGCCAGGACGGTGCGGGCCGTGCCGAAAGACGGCCGCAGCCCTTCCGGCACGGAGAACAAAAGGCATCGCCCCTGCCGCATGAAAGCGGCAGGGGCGATGCGACAAGAAAATGCCCGGAAAGAAGCGGCCGCCATCCGGCCGCCCCTCCCCGGCAATCAGCGGCTCTCTCCGGCCAACGCCGCCGGATCGTGCCTGTATCTGAAAACCAGCGCGAAGACAAGGGTCACGACGAGCGCATACCCGGCGAATATCAGCCACGATTCGGACCATCCCCCCACCATCGCCTCGGGCGTGGACTGCGAATAGACGCAGCGATTGACGACGGCCTGCGCCCCGAGCGTTCCGATCGTCGCCCCGACGCCGTTGGTCATGATCATGAACAGGCCCTGCGCCGAAGAGCGGATCGCCACGTCGGTCTCCTTATTGACGAAGAGCGATCCCGAGATATTGAAGAAGTCGAATGCCACGCCATAGACGATCATCGACAGCACGAACATCCACACGCCCGACCCGGGATTCCCCAGCCCGAACAACCCGAAGCGCAGCACCCAGGCGAACATGGCCATCAGCATCACGTTCTTGATTCCGAAACGCTTCAGGAAGAAGGGAATGAGCAGGATGCAGAGCGTCTCGGAGACCTGCGACAGCGAAATGAGCGCGTTGGCGTGGTTGGCGCCGAAGGTCGAGGCGTACTGCGGAATGTCGCGGAAGCTGGTGATGAACGGGTTGGCGAAACCGTTGGTGATTTGCAGCGAGACGCCCAGCAGCATCGAGAAGACGAAGAAGAGCGCCATGCGCCTCTGTCTGAACAGCGTGAAGGCGCGCAGTCCGAGCGCCTCGACCAGACTCTTCTTGTTCCCCGCACGGCTGACGGGGCATCCGGGCAGCGTCATGGCGTAGAGACCCAGCGCAAGCCCCAGCACGGCGCACTGGACGAACTGCATGCAGGTCGTCTGGAATCCGGCGGCATCGCACACGAGCATCGAGCAGATGAAACCCACCGTGCCCCACACGCGGATCGGCGGAAAGGATTTGACCGTGTCCAGCCCGGCCCCTTCGAGCACGCAGTAGGCCACCGAGTTCGAGAGCGCGATGGTCGGCATGTAGAACGCCACGCTCAGCGAATAGAGCGTGAACAGCACCCCGAACGACACCTCCGCGCCCGACGAGAAGGCGTAATATCCGGCCGCGCCCATGAAGAGGGCCGCCAGCAGGTGGCAGATGCCCAGCAACCGCTGCGCCGGAACCCAGCGGTCGGCGACGATGCCGATCACCGCCGGCATGAAGAGCGACACGATGCCCTGCATAGCATAGAAGATGCCGATATGCGACACCAGGCCGACGCCGACCAGATACGACCCCATCGAGGTCAGATAGGCGCCCCAGATCGCATATTGGAGAAAGTTCATGACGACGAGACGCAGCTTGATTCCCATAACAGGCTGATTTTAGGCTGAATTTATTCTATCCGTTCATTTCCGCCGGAGCGGTGAAAACAAATGTACGAATTTTTTTTCGGAATTTTCTTTGAAATTGAGAAATAAAGTTCTACTTTTGCATCACCAAAACGTCATTGAGCTATGGTGTAATGGTAACACAACAGATTCTGGTCCTGTTATTCTTGGTTCGAATCCAGGTAGCTCAACTCGAAATCCGCGACCTTTCAAGGTTGCGGATTTTCGTTTTTCACTCCGCCCGCATCCCGCACATCCGTCCGCCGGCACGATTTCCGCAACACCGCCGGACGGACGACACGATAATCGCAAAACGGCACGGCCGGCAGCCCCGATTTGCGAAAATCGCACGAAGCCGCTCCGATCGTGTCAAAAACAGGACCCTTTCCGCCATGTCTTTTGCGATTTCCGTCTTGCGCCGAACGAAAATTCCCGCTATATTTGTAATACACAAAACAAGAAGAATTCAACAGTTTCAAAAACTTTTTGTGTAACGCGCGAAGCTTCGCAACGGCAACGCACGGATGGAGAATCCCCGGGAGAGGATTCGAAGGACGAGGTTTGACAACGGTGACGCAACAACGTTTTTCACAGAACCGACTTCGGGGGAGGGCTTACAGGCCCTCCCTTTCCTATTCCGCATCCAGTTCCGACACCACGGCGCGCTGCTCCTTGAAGAAGCGGAGCCGCTGCAACTCCCCGCTCCGTGAGACGAGCGTCGAAAGGCGCCGCATGGCCAGTACCCACTGTTTGATACGTGCGAACATGTCCGGATCGGAGGTCCGCAGCGAATTGACCGAAAAGACCGCCATCCCGCTGCTCTGCACCGCCTGCGAGACGAAATAGCTGTACGTCCCCTCCAGATCGACGTCCGATATGTAAAGGAACACCCGCCGACCGTCCGGGAACCGGCCCGTGAGGGCGATCTCCTCCAGTTCGTCGAGCATCCGCAGCAGCTCCTCCCTGAGCTCCCGGACACACCCCTCCGAAATCAGACGCATGGCGCGGAACGACCGGATCGCATTGACCCAATGTTTGAAACAACTGTGGTCCAGGACATAGTAGGTCGTGTCGATCTGCCGCACCGCCTGCCGGAGCCGCCGGCTGAGATCGAACACGTGCGGAGGCAACTGCATATCATCGAAACGGTTGTTCGCTCCGTCGAGCATCCCGTGCTGGAAAAAACATTTGAAGAACCGGAACCGCACGAGTCGTTCGTAGCCGAGATACAGCGCTGCCGGCAGCGAACTCCCGGCAAGCGAAAACTCCGACTGCTCGTCCGAAGCGATCTCCTCCATCTTACCGATCCAGGACTCCACCTTGCCGGGATAGTCCTCGAGCAGCGTCTGGCCGTCGGAAAAGTCGAGGCGGAAAAGCACGCAGTCCGGATCGTCCGTCCCCATGATGCGGTCGAGCGAGAAACTGAGCCGCGCGGCGACGAGCGCCGCTTCGCCGAACGTGAAGGGCACCTCCCCGCGCATCCGGCGGTAGGCGGCCTCGCGGCCTATGTTGAGGATTTCGGCCACCGTAGCGGCCGGGTTGGAATTTTTGGGCGTATTTTCGAGAACAGCGCCGATCAGCGCCGCATTCAAAGCGTTCACTGGCATTTTTTCGGGTTTAACGTCTCCGGTTTACAAAAATAAAAAATAAATCCGCTACGGACAACGGCCCTGTCGCTTTCGACCTCGAATCCGTCCTTACGGAATACTCCCGCCGAAAACCGAGAAAGCCGCGGTCGTCGTGACCGCGGTTCTCCATTCCTAACGGACGTCGTTACGTCCTATTTTCCGAGCTGCATCTTCTCGATCAGCGCCTTCGTCTCGGGCTTGTGGCCGCGGAAACGCACGTAAAGCTCCATCGGATCTTCCGTACCGCCCTTCGAAAGGATGTTGTCGCGGAACGACGCGGCGACCTCGGGGCTGAAGATGCCCTTCTCCTCGAAGAGCGAGAAGGCATCGGCCTCCAGCACCTCGGCCCACTTGTAACCATAGTACCCCGAGGCGTACCCTCCGGCGAAGATATGCCCGAAGGCCGGCGACATGGCCGTACCCTCGACCGCGGGCAGCACCTGCGCCGGAGCCATCGCCTCGCGCTCGAAGGCCTCCACGTCGCCCTCGAACGGCTCGGTGAGCGTATGCCACGCCATGTCGGTCAGGCCGAACGACAGTTGCCGCACGTTGGCATAGGCCGCCAGGTAGTTCTGCGCCGCGACGATGCGCTCCACGATCTGCGCGGGAATCTTCTCCCCCGTCTCGTAGTGCCCGGCCCAGAGGTCGAGGAACTCCTTCTGCGTGGCCCAGTTCTCCATGATCTGCGACGGCAGCTCCACGAAGTCGCGCGAAACGTTCGTGCCGGTCAGCGACTCGTAGGAGCCCTCGCCCAGCATGCCGTGGAGCGAATGCCCGAATTCGTGGAGGAAGGTCTCCACCTCGTCGAAGGTCAGCAGCGAGGGCGACTTTTCGGTGGGCTTCGTGAAGTTCATCACCAGCGACACCAGCGGGCGGGTCTCCTTCCCGTCCACGCACTTCGTACCGCGGAATTCGGTCATCCACGCCCCCGAGTTTTTCGACGCGCGGGGGAAGAAGTCGAGGTAGAGGACGGCCATGAAACGCCCCTCGGCGTCCGTCACGTCGTAGGCCGTCACGTCGGGATGATAGACGGCCACGGCCGGATTGGGGGTGAAATGCAGTCCGTAGAGCTTTTCGGCCAGCAGGAAGACACCCTTTTTGACCCGCTCCAGCTCGAAATAGGGCTTGACCGTCTCGGCGTCGAGCGCATACTTCTCGCGCTTGTATTTCTCGCTGTAATAGGCCCAGTCCCACGGCATCAGCGTCCCTTCGAAACCCTGCGAGGCGGCATAGCCGGCGATCGTGCGGTAATCGGCGTCGGCATACCGCTTCGTCTCGTCGAGCAGCTCCCCGAGGAACGCACGGACGGTCGGCGTGTTCTTGGCCATGCGCTCCTCGAGCACATAGTCCGCATAGCATTCATAGCCCAGCAGGTTGGCCAGCCGGAGGCGCGTATTGGCGATCCGCTTGACGATCTCCGTGTTGTCGAACTCGCCGCCCAGCGCGCACGAACCGTTCGCCCGCCACAGCTTCTCCTTGAGCGCGCGGTTCGAGGAGTAGGTCATGAAGGGCAGGTAGCTGGGGTACTGCAACGTCACGGTCCACCCCTTCTCCCCGCGCGAACGGGCCTCGGCGGCCATCCCTTCGCGGACGAATTCCGGCAGTTCGGAGACCGTCGCCGGATCGGTGATGTTGAGCGTGAAGGCGTTGGTCGCGGCCAGCGAATTGCGGTCGAACTCCAGCGAAAGGGCAGACAGTTCGGTGGTGTACTGCCGGTAGAGCTCCTTGTCGGCGTCCGACAGCGCCGCGCCGTTGCGGGCGAAGCTCTTGTAGGTCTTCTCCAGCAGGCGCCTGTCCTCGGCCGAAAGGCCCCGTCCGGGATGCTCATAGACGGCCTTCACGCGCGCGAACAGTTCGGGATCGAGCGAAATGTCGTTGGACAGCTCCGTCAGGCGGGGCTGGACGCGCATGGCGATCTGCTGCATCTCCTCCGACGTGTCGGCGCTCAGCAGGTTGAAGAAGACGCCCGATATCCGGTTCAGCAGCTCGCCCTGGCGCTCCAGCGCCACGATCGTGTTGCCGAAGGTCGGCTTCTTCGGGTTCTTCACGATCGCTTCGATCTCGGCGCGCGAGCAGGCGATCGCGGCGTCGAACGCCGGTTCGTAGTCCGCCGGTTCGATCCGGTCGAACGGCGGTGTGGCATGGGGCGTCTTCCACTCCGCCAGCAGCGGATTCGAGGTGTCCAGTTCGGGCAGATCGGCCCGGGGAATCGAATTGTCGGCGCATCCGGCCGCAAGTGTCGAAAGGGTCATAATCAACAGGGCTTTTTTCATCGTATCCTCAAATAAATAAGAAGGTTTCTTCAACGGGTTGCGAAATCGGAGCCGGGCCGTCATTCCCGGACGGTGCGGGGACTTTCCGCCGCCCCGTCCGCACGCTTGTCCGCAGCCTCCTCCGCACAGAGGGGCTGCGCGCCGGTCCGCACCGCGGCGGCCTTCAGAGGCGTCTTGCCGGAGAGGGCCGCAGGAGAGAGCGTCCCCGCATCCGCATGTTCCGGCACGGCGGCTGCCGGAACCGTGTCGGAAACCGGCGCGGGACTTTCCGCCGCGGCCAGCGAATCCGCCGGATCGGGGCCGGTCCAAAGGCCCCGGCTGCGCAGCATCGCCCGCTTGTCGGGGTCCTTGCCGCGAAAGGCGCGGTAGAGGCTCATGCCGTCCTGCTCGCCGCCGCGGGCGAGCACCTTGCGGCGGAAATCGGCGGCGATGCGCCGGTCGAACAGGTCGCCGCTCTCGCGGAACGCCTCGAAGGCGTCCTTGTCCAGCACCTCGGCCCACGTATAGAAATAGTACCCGGCCGAGTAGCCGCCGTCGAAGATGTGGCTGAAATAGGGGTAACGATAGCGCGGCTCGATCTGCGGAATCAGCCCCCGCTTCTCGGTCAGCGCCTGCCGCTCGAAGGCCACGGGATCGAACGGCTCGTACTCCCGGACCGAATGGATGTCCATGTCGGAGAGCGCGGCGGCGGTCTGCTCGGTGGTCATGAATCCCTGGTTGAACAGCTCGCTGCGACGGATCTTGTCGATCATCGCCTGCGGAATGACGTCGCCCGTGCGGTAGTGCACGGCGTACTGCCGCAGCACTTCGGGATCGAAGGCCCAGTTCTCCATCAGTTGCGAAGGCAGCTCCACGAAATCGCCCTCGACCTCCGAGAGGCCGCGGTACTTCACGTCGTGGAAGAGGAAATGCAGCGCATGGCCGAATTCGTGGAAGAGCGTCTCCGCCTCGTCGAGCGTCAGCAGCGACGGCGAGCTGCCCACCGGCCGCGTGAAGTTGCAGACGATCGACACCACGGGCGCCACGCGCCTCCCTTCGGCGTCGTAGGTCTGCTCCACGTAGTTGCCGCACCACGCACCCTGGCTCTTGCCCTCGCGCGGGAAGAAATCGAAATAGAGCACGCCGAGGTGCGTCTCGTCGGCATCGAGCACCTCGTAGGCCGTCACGTCGGGATGATAGACCGGCACGATGACGGGCCGGAAGGTAATGCCGTACAGCCGGTTGGCCAGGAAGAAGACACCGCTCCGGACGTTTTCCAGCGAGAAGTAGGGACGCAGCATCGCCTCGTCGAGCGAATACTTCTGGCGGCGGAGCTTCTCGGCGTAGTACCACCAGTCCCACGAGGCGAACTCCCCTTCGGGCACGTCCTTGCGGAACAACTCCTCCAGCTCGCTCAGCTCGCCCTTCGCCCGTTCCAGCGCCGGAGTCCAGACGCCTTCGAGCAGCTCATAGACCGCGTCGGTCGTACCGGCCATCTCGTCGTCCACGACATAGGCCGCATAGGAAGGGTAGCCCAGCAGGTGCGCCTTCTCCGTGCGCAGGCGGATGAAGTCGTTGATCAGCTGTTTGTTGTCGTACTCGTCGCCGTTATTTCCGCGGTTCAGGTAGGCCTTGTAGATCCGCTCGCGCAGCCCCCGGTCGGACGAGTAGGTGAGGAACGGGATGAGGCTGGGTTTGTGGAGCGTGAAGATGCCCGTGTCCTTCTTTTTTCCCCGCTCGCGGGCCTTCTCGCGCGCGAGCTCCTGCACGTCGGAGGGCAGACCGGCCATCTCGTCGGCCGTGAGCTCCATCTCGAAGCGGTTGTTCTCGGCGAGCAGGTTGTTGCCGAACTTCACCGCAGCGAGCGCCAGCTCGCCGTTGATCTCCTTCAGGCGGGCTTTCTGCCCGGCGTCGAGCAGCGCCCCGGCGCGCACGAAGCGCCGGTAGGTCTTCTCCAGCAGGCGCAGCTGCACGTCGTCCAGATCCAGCGCTCCGCGCCGGTCGTACAGCTCCTTCACGCGGGCGAAAAGCCGTTCGTCGAGCAGAATCCGGTCGTAATGCGCCGCCAGCAGCGGCATCGCCCGCTCCTGCAGGGCCTGCAGCTCGGGGGTGTTCTCCGCAGCGCAGAGCATACCGAAAACCAGCTCCGTCCGGGCGAGCATCCCTCCCGCGGCGTCGTACGCTTCGATGACGTTCCCGAACGTCGGGTCGTCGTTGTTCGACGCGATGGCGTCGATCTCGGCATCGTGCAGCGACATGCCCCGCTCGAGGGCGGGCAGGAAGTGTTCGGCACGGATCTTATCGAAGGGAGGCACGCCGTAGGGCGTCTCCCAGGCGGAGAAAAAGGGATTCTCCCCCTCCGTCTTTTCGGATTTGCAGGATACGCAGGCCATAACCAGAAAAAGTGTCAATAATCCAGCGATAGGTTTCATCTGTCGGCTTATTTGTGTAACTTTGCGGCTCGGGATTTCCCGCACGGCGCGTCATGCCCCCGGGAAGCCGTTGCAAAGTTAGTAAATTATAACAGGTATGCAACTTTTTTACGACCCCGACGCCGCACCTCCCCGCCATACGCTGGGCGAGGAGGAGTCGAAGCACTGCGTGCGCGTCCTCCGGCTCGGCCGGGGCGACACGCTCCACCTCACCGACGGCCGGGGCAACCTCTATCGCTGTTGCATCACGGACGACGACCCCAAACATTGTACCGTGCGGATCGACGACGTGCAGTCCGGGTTCGGGAAACTGCCCTACTCGCTGACGATGGCCGTCGCGCCGACCAAGAACACCGAGCGCTTCGAATGGTTTCTCGAAAAGGCCACGGAGGTGGGCATCGACGCGATCGTACCGCTCGGCACCGAACACAGCGAGCGCCGGATATTCAGGACCGAACGGGGCGGGAAGGTCATAACGGCGGCGATGAAGCAGTCGCTCAAGGCCTACCGGCCCGAACTGCGGGAGCTCACGCCCTTCCGCGAGGAGGTGCTGCGCCCCTTCCCCGGACAGCGCTTCATCGCCCACTGCGGCGCGGCGCACGCGCCCGAGGGCAAGGCGTACCTGCCGCAGGCGGTGCAGGCCGGAACGCCTGTCGAGATATTCATCGGCCCCGAAGGGGACTTCTCGCCCGCGGAGATCGACTTCGCCCTGGCCCACGGATTCCGCGAGATCACCCTCGGCGACCAACGGCTGCGCACCGAGACGGCCGCCCTGACAGCCGTCGTGATGGTCTCCGTCGCGAACGGACCGAAACAGACGAATTAATCTTCCGATATGTTTTTTCTCTGCACACTACTCGCGCTGGCGGCCGTAACGGCCATCCTGTTCGCCGCGCCGCTGCGCTGCAAGGCGCCGGCCGCGCTGGCGATCGTCGGCGCCGGCGCCCTGTGGGGCTGCACGCAGGCCGTCGCCACGCTCGCCGGAGTCCCGGAGCGGCTGCTGTGGCTGCTCCCAGGCACGCTCTTCGGCGGCGATTCGGGTTCGATGGACTCCCTGTCGGCACTCTTCGTGCTGATCGTCTCCGTCGGTTCGCTGGCCGCGACGGCCTATTCGCGCGGATACCTCGCCCGCTACCTTCCGCTCAAGTCCCCGGCCCACATCTCGCTGCACTACACGGCGCTCGTCGTGCTGTTCTACGCCATGCTCGGCGTCGTGCTCTCCGACGGCGGCTACTCGTTCCTCTTCTTCTGGGAGCTGATGACCGTGGCCTCGTTCCTGCTGATCCTTTTCGACGCCGAACGCCGCGAGGTGCGCCGCGCCGCGCTCTCCTACCTTATCATGATGCACATAGGCTTCGTGCTGCTCGTCGTGGGATTCGTACGCCTCGAAGCCGTCACCGGCTCGGCCGCGTTCGGCGCGCTGGCCGAATACTTCCGCACGCAGCCCGCGCTGCCGCTGTTCGCCGTCTTCCTCGCCGGCTTCGGCATGAAGGCGGGGCTCTTCCCGATGCACGTCTGGCTGCCGGAGGCGCATCCCGCCGCCCCGTCGCACGTTTCGGCGCTGATGTCGGGCGTGATGATCAAGACGGGCGTCTATGGCATCCTCCGCACGACGGCCGCGCTGGGCGAGCTGCCCGCGCTGCGCACCGCGGGATACATCCTGCTCGCCGCCGGCATCCTCACCGGACTCTGGGGCGTCGTGCTGGCCGCGGCGCAGAACGACGTGAAACGCCTGCTGGCCTACTCCTCGATCGAGAACGTCGGCGTCATCCTCATCGGCATCGGCATCGCCGCGCTGGGCAAGGCCTCGGGCAACCAGTTCGTCGCGCTGGCGGGCATCGCCGGGGCGCTGCTCCACACGGCCAACCACTCGTTTTTCAAGCCGCTCCTCTTCTTCGGCGCGGGCAACATCCTCTCGGCGACGCACACCACCTCGCTCGACAGCCTCGGCGGACTGAGCCGCCACATGCCTCTGACGGCGCTGCTCTTCCTCGCCGGCACGGCGGCCATCTGCGCCCTGCCGCCCCTGAACGGCTTCGTCTCGGAGCTGCTCATCTACCTCGGGCTGTTCGACGGCATCGCCTCGGGCAGCGACACCCTCGCCTCGGCGGCCGCGCTGACGGCGCTGGCCCTCATCGGCGGCGTGGTGGTGCTGGCCTTCACCAAGCTCTACGGCACGGTGTTCCTCGGCTCGCCCCGCACGCACGAGGTGGCCGAAGCCTCCGAGGCCGACAACCACCGCATCGCCGCCATGGCGCTGCCGCTGGCGGGCATCCTCTTCGTCGGGCTGTTCCCCCGCGCGGCCGTGGCCGCCGTGACGCGCGCAGCGGACTTCTTCCTCCGCACTCCGGCCGACGCCGCCGACTGGCTCCTGTCGCCCTCGCTGGCCGCCGCCGGACGCACGGCCTGGTTGCTGGCCGCCGTCGTGGCGCTGCTGCTCTGGCTCCGGCGCCGCCTGCTCCGCGGCCGCCGCATCGCCCGCGGCCCCACGTGGGGCTGCGGCTTCACCTCGCCCAACGTGAAGATGCAGTACACGGGCGAATCCTTCTCCGAAGGGTTGCAGTCCATCGCCACTTCCCTGACGCAGAACAGCGGCGAAGGCTCCCCCGTGCCGAAGAGCGAAATCTTCCCCGGCGCGCACTCCTTCGACGTCGGCCACCGCGACCGCATCGGACGGCTCTTCTCGGCCTGGTGGGTCGAACTGCTGCGCCGCATCAACGCCCGCGTCATGCGGCTGCGCACGGGCAAGATCAACCACTACGTCCTCTTCGCGCTGGCCTTCCTGGCGCTGGTATTCCTGTTGTCCGTCCTCAATCTGATCTGACGTATGGCCCTTTTCAACACGCTGCTCCTGCTGCTCGCGGCCCTTGCGATTCCGGGGCTCATCAACCGCACGCGGGCCCGCCTGGCCGGACGCCGGGGCATCCGCTTCACGCAGCACCTCCGCGACTTCCGCCTGCTGCTCCGCAAGGGAGCCGTCTATTCGACGACCGTGTCGCCGCTCTTCCGCGCCGCACCGTCCGTCTGCCTGGGCTCGGCGCTGCTGGCCGCGCTCTTCATCCCCGTGGGCGACCTGCCGCCGCTGCTCTCGTTCGACGGCGACCTGGTGGCCTTCGCCTACCTGCTGGCCCTGGGCCGCACGGCGCTCATCCTCGCGGCGATGGACACCGGCAGTTCGTTCGAAGGGATGGGAGCCAGCCGCGAAGCGCTCTACGGCGCGCTCGCCGAACCGGCGCTGATGCTCGTTTTCGGCACGCTGGCGCTCCTCTCGGGCCACACCTCATTCGCCGCGCTCTTCACCGGCGACACCGCGGGCGACGCGCAGCAGGCCGTCGTACTGCTGCTCGCGGCCTACCTGCTGCTGAAGCTCGTCTTCACCGAGAGCGGCCGCATCCCGGTGGACGATCCCCGCACGCACCTCGAGCTGACGATGATCCACGAGGTCATGTGCCTCGACTACTGCGGCGTCGATCTGGCCTTCGTCAAGGCGGCCGGATGGCTCAAGACCGCCGCGCTGGCGGTGCTCGCCGCCGATGCGGCGGCGGCAGCCGTCGCCGCACCCCGCTGGTGGATCGCAGCACCGCTCGCCGTGCTGCTGACCGGTCTCTCGGTGGGCGTCGTCGAATCGACGCAGGCCCGCAACAAGCTCGCCCGCAACACCACCTTCATCCTCACCATCGCCGCGCTGGCCGCCCTGGTCTTCTTCACGGGCTACCTGCTGCGGTTCAACATCGCCGTCCAATGATCCTTCCGCTCGTCATACTCTACGTCGTGACGCTCGTCTATCTCCCGATCACCGAGCGTTTCCGCAACTTCGCTTCGCTCATCGGCCTGCAAGGATGGCTGCTGTTCGCCGTCGCGCTGGTGCGCCTGCACGCCATCAACCCCGCCGAACTGGCCTTCATCGCCGTCGAGACCCTCCTGTTCAAGGGCATCCTCGTCCCGTGGATGCTCTTCGCCGTCATCCGCCGCACGAAGATCAACCGCGTGCGCCGCTCCGGCTCGTCGCAGTCGGGGGCGCTGCTGCTGTCGCTCACGGCGCTCGTCGTCAGCGCCTCGATCACCTACTACATCGCCGATTCGGCCGTCGATCTGATCTTCTTCGGCGTGGCGCTCTACTCGCTGCTGAGCGGACTGATCCTCATCACGCTGCGCCAGCGCATCTTCTCGCACATGGTGGGATTCCTCGTCATCGAGAACGGCGTGTTCCTCTTCTCAACGGCCATCGGCGTCGAAATGCCGCTGGTCATCAACTTCGCCATCCTGCTCGACATCCTCATCTCGGTGCTCATGCTGGGCATCTTCTTCACGAAGATCGACGGCAAGCTGCACGCCGACGACGCCGACTCGCTCACCAACGTAAAGGACTGACGCCATGATGCTCTTCTACCTGATCGCAAGCATTCTGGCCGCCTCGGCGGCCTTCGCGGCCCGCAACGAGCGGCAGATCGCCGCCGCGGGCGCCGCATTCTACGCCGTTCAGGCCGTCTTCGTCCTCTGCATCTTCGCCGGAGGACTCTACGGCACCGACTCGCTCGGCGTCTTCTCCTTCGACGCCGCCGGCACGCTTTTCCACATCCTGCTCGTCGTGGTCTCGGCCTTCGCCTTCGCCCACTCCGAAGCCTACCTGCACGGCAGCGACCTGAGGCAGACGCGCACCTACTCGGCGCTCCTGATGCTCCTCACCACGGCCATCTCCGGAGCCTATTTCGCCTCGAACCTGGCCGTGACGTGGATCTTCCTCGAAGCCACGACGCTCTGTTCGGCAGGCATCATCTACCACCGCCGCACGGCGCAGACGCTCGAAGCGGCGTGGAAATACGTCTTCGTCTGCTCGACGGGCATCGCCATGGCCTATCTGGGCATCCTGCTGCTGGCCGCCGCCACCAAATGCGAATCGCTTTCCTACGAAGCGGTCGCCGCCGCGGCCGCGGGCGGCAACGCCCTCTACCTGAAGACCGCCTTCCTGCTGATCCTCTGCGGATACAGCTGCAAGGTCGAGCTTTTCCCGCTCTACACCGTGGGCGTCGATGCCAACTTCGCCGCGCCGTCGCCCGCCTCGGCGCTCATCTCCACGGGGCTGGTCAATGCCGGCTTCCTGGCCGTACTGCGCGTCTATAGGATTCTCGCCGCCACGGAGGTCTTCCCGTGGGTCCGCTCCGTGCTGCTCGTCGTCGGCGTGCTGTCGCTCGCGATCGGCGCGCTCTTCCTGCGCCGCACGAACAACTACAAGCGTTTCCTCTCCTACTCCACGGTCGAGAACATGGGTATCGCGGCCATCGGACTGGGCATCGGCGGCGCGGGCGTCTGGGCCGCCGTGTTCCACGTCGTCTGCCACACGCTCATCAAGAGCAGCCTCTTCCTGCAAATGGCCGTCGTGCGGCAGGTTTACAACGGCTACCGCATCAACCGCATCGGCGACTACATCCACATCAACCGCGTGGGGGCCGTCGGCCTGCTCGCCGGCATGGTCGTCGTGATGGCCTTCCCGCCCTCGCCGCTCTTCGTCTCCGAGCTGGCGATCCTCCGCGAGGTGATCGCCGCCGGCAAATGGTGGCTCGTGGGCGTCATGCTGCTGCTGCTCTGCATCGTCATCTACTCCTTCTGCGTGCGGATGCTCCGGCTCTGCTACCAGCCCAACCAGGACGAGCTGCACCCCTCGAAAGCCGACCGCAAACTCTCGTGGTCGGCCCTCACGCTGCTGCTGGCCGCGATCGTCGTCGGCGTGTGGCAGCCCGCATTCCTCGAACGTCTGATCGCTCAAATCGTATCGCTATGAACTGGTATTCGACCGACAACCGCTCCCTGCACGTCCCGCTGAGCGACATTCCCGAGGTCGCCTACGCCGAATTCCACGACGAGCTGGCCGCGCGCCTCGCCCGGCCGCAGTACCACGTGGCGCACTATTTCGCCCTTCCCGCGGGCGACCGGATGCGCTTCTTCTGCCTGCTGCTCGACGACGCCCGGAGCCGCGTGCTCATCGCCTCGCACGCCACGGAGTACTACGACGACGGAGCTCTGCCGTCGCTCACGGCCCTGCACCCGCAGATGCACCCCTTCGAACGCGACATCGCGGAGCGCTACGGCATCCGGTTCGACGCCATGCCGTGGCCCAAACCGCTGCGGTTCCCCGCCGACGGCTACGACCGCCGCAGCTCGATCGACAACTACCCCTTCTACACGATGGAGGGACGCTCGCTGCACGAAGTGAACGTCGGGCCGATCCACGCCGGAATCATCGAACCGGGGGCCTTCCGCTTCATCTGCAACGGCGAGCAGGTCCTCCACCTCGAAATCGCGCTGGGCTACCAGCACCGCGGCGCGGAGGCCGAGTTCGCCGCTACGGAGAACCGGCTGCGGCAGGCGTGTCTGGCCGAAACCGTCGCGGGCGACAGCGCCGTGGCCCATGCCTCGGCGTTCGCCGCCGCCGTCGAACGCCTCGCGGGATTCCGCGCTCCGGAGCGTCTGGAGACCGAGCGCGGCATCGCCCTCGAACTCGAACGGATGGCCATGCAGATCGCCGACACGGGGGCGCTCTCCATGGACGTCGGCTACCAGCTCGGGCAGGTGGCCTGCGAGGCGCTGCGCACCATGACGATCAACACCACGCAGGCGTGGTGCGGCAACCGCTTCGGCAAGGGCCTCGTCCGCCCCGGCGGCACGGACCATCCGCTCGACGCCGGGACGGCCGGCACGATCCGCCGCAACGTCCGCGAAATCGCCCGCCGCTACGACGAGGTGCGCCGCGACATCAAGTCCTCGCCCTCGCTGCTGGCCCGTTTCGAACAGTGCGGCATCGTGCCGCGCGAGGAGATGCTGCGCATCGGCGGCGTGGGACAGGCGGCCCGCGCGAGCGGCCTTGCGCGCGACGTCCGCGCCTCGCACCCGTGGGGCGTCTATGCCGAAACGCTGCGCCACGAACCCATCGTCAGGACGCAGGGCGACGTGATGGCCCGCCTGATGGTCCGCTGCCGCGAGGTGCTGCAATCGGCCGCCTACATCGACCGCCTGCTCGACGCGTGGGAGCGGCAGACGCCTCCGGCCGTCCCGCAGCCCGACTACACGGCGCCGCTGGCCCCCGAGGCGCTGTCGTTCGGACTGGTCGAAGGATGGCGCGGCGAGACATGCCACGTCGCGGTGACCGACGCCGCGGGGCGCATCGCGGCCTGCCGCATCAAGGACCCGAGCCTGCACAACTGGCTGGCCCTCGCGCTGGCCGTGCGCGGCGAAGGCATCTCCGATTTCCCGATCTGCAACAAGAGTTTCAACCTCTCCTACTGCGGGCACGACCTTTGACGCGGCCCGCCCGGAGAAGAGGCCCGGCAGGGCGCACCGCCACCGCGGACCGTCCGCCGGAACGAACCGAAAAAAAATAGACCGAACATGCTGTTTCCCAAGATACGCGTTCTACGCAGCCACGGCCGGCAGGCCATTCCGGATCTCGACACCGTGGAGCTGACCCCCAAATTCCGGGGACGTCCCGTCCTGACGGCTCCCTGCGACGACCAGACGGCGGAAGCCGTCGGACGCGCCGCGCAGCGGTGTCCCACGGGCGCGCTCTCCGCGCATCCCTTCGCGCTCGACCTGGGGCGCTGCCTCTTCTGCGGCGAGTGCGCCCGCATCGCGCAAAGCGCGATACGCTTCACGAACGACTACCGCATCGGATCGCCCGTGCGCGAGGGTCTCGTCGTCCGCCCGGGGCAGGAGCGCATCCCGTTCGACGCCGCACAGGTGCGGCCCGAGATCCGCCGGTTTTTCGCCGAAGCGCTCCAGTTGCGCGAAGTCTCGGCCGGCGGCGACGCCTCGGTGGAGATGGAGCTGGGAGCCACGGGCAACGTCAATTTCGACCTCGGCCGCCACGGCATCGGATTCACCGCCTCGCCGCGCCACGCCGACGGCGTGGTCGTCTCGGGACCCGTCACGCGGAACATGGCCGAGGCGCTCGAGATCTGCTACGACGCCGTCGCCGAACCGAAGGTGCTCGTCGCCTGCGGCACGGAGGCCTGCTCGGGCGGGCTGTTCGCCGCGAGCCGCGCCATAGACCGCTCGTTCTTCGACCGTCACCGGGTCGATCTCTGGCTGCCCGGCGCACCGACTCACCCGATGGTCTTCATCGACGGCATCCGCACGCTGCTGGGCAGAAAAAAACGGGAATAAGTCATGGAGCGGACCACTCTTTTCGAACTCTTCCGCAGCTTTTTCAAGATCGGACTGTTCACCTTCGGGGGCGGCTACGCGATGGTTCCGCTCATCGAGGCCGAGATCATCGAACGGCGCCGCTGGCTGCCGCAGGGGGAATTTCTGGACCTGCTGACGCTGGCGCAATCCTCGCCCGGGCCCATCGCCGTCAATACGTCGGTCTTCATCGGCTACAAGGTCCGCGGACTGCGGGGCGCCGTGGCGGCCTCGCTGGGGGCCGTGCTGCCGTCGTTCCTCATCATCCTGATCGTGGCGATCTTCTTCGCGGGCATCCGCCACAACCCGGTGGTGGACGCCGCCTTCAAGGGGATGCGCCCGGCCGTCGTGGCGCTGATCGTCGTGCCGGTCTTCTCGCTGGCCCGGGGCATGCACCCGGCGCTCATGGCCGTCGCGGTCCTCGCGGCGCTGGCCGTCTGGGGCCTGGGCTGGTCGCCCGTGCTGCTCATCGCCGCCGGAGCCGCGGCCGGCATCGGATGGACGCTCACAATCGGTAAACGCCTGCACAAATGATCTACCTGCAACTCTTCCTCTCGTACCTCAAGATCGGGTTCTTCGGATTCGGCGGCGGCTACGCCATGCTGGCGCTGATCCAGAACGAGGTGGTCGTCCGCCACGCGTGGATGACCAACACCGAATTTACGGATATCGTGGCCGTGAGCCAGATGACCCCCGGCCCCATCGCCATCAACTCGGCGACCTACGTGGGCTACACGGTCGGGGCGCAGGCGGGCGACAACCCGTTCTTCGGCATCCTCGGCTCTGCGATCGCCACCTTCGCCGTCTGCCTGCCGTCGCTGACGGTCATGCTCGTCCTGACACGCTTCTTCCTGCGCCTGAAGGGCAATGCCGTCCTGGCGGGAGCCATGTCGGGCATGAAACCCGTCGTCATCGGCATGATCGCTTCGGCGGCCCTGCTGCTCATGTTCCCCGCTTCGCACGAGGGCGAGAGCTTCATCGACGGCTGGAGCTGGGCGATCTTCGGCCTCTGCTGCGTCGTCGCCTCGGCCCGCAAGGTCAATCCCATCCTGCTGATCCTTCTCTCGGCCGCCGCGGGCATCGTGATCTACCATCCTTTCTGAAACGCCCGCTAAAGGGCGAGCACGAGCGCGCCGCCCGTGAGCAGCAGCAGGAGGAACGCCGCGAGGAAGGCCAGGCCCAGAATGGCCAATAGTGTGCCGATACAGCCCCAGCGGCGGTCGCCGCCCGGCAGCGGATCGGTCAGCAGAGCGACGATAAGCCCCACGAGGGGCGTGAAGATCAGACTGATGAGAAAGGCCCAGCCGAAACCGATCCTGCGGCTGCTGCCGATGATGCCCACCAGCACGGAGAGCAGGCATCCGCTCAGGATGCCGAATACCACGGTAAGTATGCCCATATCGCAATCGTTTTAGTCGTTTTCAAATCCCGGCGGCAATTCCCAGCCGCCCCTCTTCGCCTGTCAGACGAACGCCCGATGCAGCAACACCCAGAAAAGAAACCGGGCGAACGAGCCGGCAAGCGCCATGAACGCCGTCGTGCGGGGCCGCACGCGGTAGATTCCCAGCGCGATCATGAAGACCACACCGATCACCGGAGCCCAGAAAAACGGCGCGAGCCACACACCGAAACGATCTACGCGCACCTTCTGCTTCTCCAGCGTCTCCGGCCGCACCCCGAACCAGCGCCCGAGCCACTCCCACCGGGCGTACCATCCGAGCCAGTAGGAGGTCATGGCTCCGAGCCAGTTGCCCACCGCCGCCACGACGAGGCACACCGCCGGGTCGGCCTTCGCGGCGAGCATTCCAATCAGCAGCACGTCCGAACTGAGCGGCAGCACCGTCCCTGCCAGAAACGTGCCGAGAAAAAGGCCCAGATAGCCCAAATCGAGCAGCCACTCCATCGCTATCGCACGAAACGGTAATAGGTTCCCAGCGGCAACTGCTTCCCGCCGCGGTCCGTGAAACACAACTCGCCCCACTGCTCCTCGCCGGGCGCGCCGAACGCCTGCCGGACGGCCGTCCGGGCCAGCGTCGGGGAGAGCCCCATCGAGTAGAGGTTGAGTACGAGAAACGCCCCCGCGGGCTCCAGCAGCCGCGCACAATGCTCCAGCATCTCGCAGATACCCTCCTCGAGCACCCATTTCTCGCCGTTCGCGCCGCGTCCGTAGGCCGGCGGGTCGAGGACGATGCCGGCATAGCGGTTGCCGCGGCGCACCTCGCGCTGCACGAATTTCAGCGCGTCCTCCACGATCCAGCGCACCCCGTCCAGCCCGCTCCGCTCCATGTTCTCGCGCGCCCAGGTCACCACCTGCCGCACCGAATCCACGTGCGTCACCTCGGCCCCGGCCGCCCGGGCCGCGAGCGTCGCGCCGCCCGTATAGGCGAACAGGTTCAGCACCTTCGGCGCGCCTTCCGTCCGCTCGCCGCTCCCCGCGGACGCACCGCCGCCGGCCAGCGCCCGGCATCGGTCGTAGATGAAATCCCAGTTGGCGGCCTGCTCGGGAAAAATCCCGACGTGCTTGAACGACGTCAGCGCCAGCCGCATCCGGAGGCGCATCCCCCGGCCGGCATACTCCACCGTCCAGCGGTCGGGCATACCGGGCGCAAGGCGCCACTCGCCGCGCTCCTCGCTGCGTCCGTCGCGTCTGAACGAAGCGTCGGCCCGCCGCCACTCCGCCTCCGGCAGCGACCGCCGCCAGATGGCCTGCGGCTCCGGACGGCGCGTGACGAAGCGGCCGAAACGCTCCAGTTTCTCGAAATCGCCCGTATCGAGCAGTTCGTAATCCCCGAATGCGGGGGTCAGTTGCATTTGCATAGTTTCCGAAAATCAAAAAACACCCTCCGCCCCGCAAGGCGGAAACTTCCGCCCGCTCTCCGCCCCGGCGGGCGGAGGAGGCAGACGGAGGAAGAGAGGGCCGTACCGCGGCATGCGGCCGGACGAGGAAAACGCCCGGCCGCACCGCACCGGCCTATTTCACCACCGGCTTCAGCCGGAACCGGAACGTATAGTCCCCGTAGGGAAGCCTGTACCGCTCCTCGGGCAGGCGGCCCCACGAATCGACGCAGCCCAGTCCCGACTGGCGCAGTTCGAAGTTCACATGCGTCCGGCCGTCCGGCTGAAGCGGTCCGGAGTGCTGCTGCGGCGGAAAGTTCGAGACGTCGAGCGCGGCCGTCGAATAGGGCAGTGCCGAAGCCGAGAAGGGTGCGTCGGAGACGATCTCCAGCCCCGATCCCGACGAATCGAGCACCTGCCACCAGCGCACGTCGCACTTCGTGCCCGACTCCTGCGGCCGCACGTACTCGTCGTGGTACTGGTCGGCCACCCGCTGCGCGTACAGTCCCAGGTCGGCCGACGAGAGGCGGTCCGCATAGTTCTCGTGCGCCCCGCGGCCGTAATAGCGGATGCGGTCGTAACGCGCCGGCATCTCCATCGTCATTCCGAACCGGAAGAGGTGCGGAGCCTCCTCCGCCCCGGCCTCCATCCGCTCCTCGACGGTCATCGCGCCCGCACCGTCGATCCGGTACACGAGCGTCAGCGAAGCGCCGGTCCCGGGCAGCGAGTAGCGCGCCGTCACGACGGCCCCGGCCTCCGCCTGCTGCGCCTCGAACGATTCGAGCTTCATCTCCGGATTCTTCCACACGCCCTGCCTGCGGTCGAGCGCGGCCCCGAGGTCGTTCTCCGTCGGTGCGCGCCAGAACTGCGGACGCAGCGAGGCGCCTTCGGCCAGCAGCTCGCGGCCGTCCGTGCAGTAGCGCGAGAGGAACCCGTCGCGCGAGAAGAAGGCCGTCCAGCGGTCGCCCTCGACGCGCGTGCCGCGCTCCCACCGGGACACCCGCACGGTCCCCTCCGAAACCGTATCCGAACCGAAATGCGCTCCGAAATCGTACCCTCGCACGACGAACTGCTGCCGCGCCACCGCGAACCCGGCGTCGAGCAGCGGTTCGGAGTTCTTGAGCCGGTAGGCCACGTTCACCAGCACCTCGCCGGCTCCGGCGGGGAAATCCGCCGCCGAGAAGCCCAGCGCGTATTCGCGGCGCTGCTGCGGCGCCACATCGAGATCGGACACACGCCCCTGCCGGACCGTGCGGCCGTCGGCCACCACCTGCCACTCCAGCTCGCAGTTCTCCAGCGAGCGGAAGAAATTCTCGTTATAGACCCCGACACGGCCCTGCTCCAGCGCGACGGGCTCGGTCCACACCGACTGATACTGCCGCTGCACCTCGCGGGCATGCGGATGCCACGTGCGGTCGGGCGCGACGATGCCGTTGCAGTTGAACGAATTGTCCGTCGCGTCGTAATCGTTGAAGTCGCCGCCGTAACGGAACGACACGCGGCCGTCCGGCTCGTAGTGCGCCAGCCCCTGGTCCGCGAAGTCCCAGATGAATCCGCCCTGGTAGGCGGGGTATTTGCGCACGAGGTCCCAGTAGAGGTCGAACCCGCCCAGCGAGTTCCCCATGGCGTGCGCATATTCGCACTGGATGAGCGGTTTGTCCGGATTCGACTCGCAGTACTCCCGGCAGCGCCCGTAATCCCAGTACATCGGGCAGACAATGTCCGTATAGGGCGAACCCTCCTCCGTCTTGTAGCCGATCGCCTGCTCGTACTGCACCGGCCGCGACGCGTCGTACTCCTTCACCCAGCGGTAGGAGGCCTCGAAATTGGGCCCCATGCCCGCCTCGTTGCCCAGCGACCAGACGATCACCGAGGGATGGTTCTTGTCGCGCAGCACCATCCGGCTGCTGCGCTCCACGTGCGCCTTCGCATAGGCCGGGTTCTTCGCCAGCGTGCTTTCGCCGTATCCCATGCCGTGCGACTCGACGTTGGCCTCGTCCACGACATAGAGCCCGTAACGGTCGCAGAGGTCGTACCACTGCGGGTCGTTCGGGTAGTGGCATGTACGCACCGCGTTGATATTCAACTCCTTCATGATGCGTATATCCTCGATCATCCGCTCACGGCTCACGGCATATCCCTTCAGGGGATCCATCTCGTGACGGTCGGCGCCCTTGATCAGCACGGGCTGCCCGTTCACGAGCAGTTGCCCGCCGCGAATCTCCACCGAGCGGAATCCGACGCACTGCGTGACGGTCTCGGTCACCCGGCGGCCGTCCGACACGGCGATTTCGAGCGTATAGAGGTTCGGCTCCTCGGCCGACCATTTCGCGGGACCGGCCACGTCCAGCTCCGCGGAGGCTGCGCCGTCGCGGGGTTTCAGCGTTCCGGAAGCCACCTCCGCACCCGCCGCGTCGCGCAGCGTCAGCGCGAGGGATTTCACCTGCGGCGTGGTCCGCGTCTCCACGGCCAGCACGGCGTCGCGGTAGTCGGCGTCGAGCGCGGTCGTGACGCGCACGTCCTCGAGGTGCGCCCTGTCGCGCGCCACCAGCTCCACGCTGCGGGCGATGCCCGACAGCCGCCAGAAGTCCTGATCCTCCAGATACGTGCCGTCCGACCAGCGGTAGATCTGCAGCGCGACGAGGTTCTCGCCCGGCCGGAGGTACTTCGTCACGTCGAACTGCGCCGCCAGCTTGCTGTCCTCGCTGTAACCGACGAAGCGGCCGTTGATCCAGACGTAAACGTTCGACGTGGCGGAGCCGATCGAAAGCGTGACCTGCTTCCCGGCCCAGCCGGCCGGCACGTCGAACGTGCGGCGGTAGGAACCCACGTGATTCTCGGTGTCGGGGACGTGCGGCGGATCGTTCCGGAAGTTGCCGCGCCATGCGTAGCCTACATTGACATAGACCGGATCGCCGTATCCGTTCAGCTCCCAGATTCCCGGCACGGGCATCGTGTCCCATGCGCTGTCGTCGTAATCCGTGCGCCAGATGCCGTCGGGCCGCTCCGTCGCGTGGCGCACCCATTTGAAACGCCACACGCCGTCGAGCGACAGCCGCTCGCCCGCCTCGAACGAGGAGCGCATCGGCAGCCGGTTCACGGCATTGACCTCCGGATCGCGCCATTCGGTCCACGTCTGCGCCGCAGCGCTCCATGCAAAGCCCGTCAGGAACCACGCCGTCAGGGCCAGGATTCGTCTTTTCATGACTTTTCGGTTTTATTCGGTTTCAGGTTCGTTCCGTCCGTATCGGAGGTGCAGTCCACGAGGCTCATCTCGCACCGCCGGCAGTCGAAATCGAGCCGGTAGCGGTGCCGGCCGCGTTCGAGCCACAACCCGCCCCGCAGGCGGGGATTTTCGCGCAGGCATTCGCCGATCTCGCGGCGGATGCAGTAGGCCGAGCGCAGCACCGTACGGCCCGCGGTCGTCGGCGCCAGGTCCAGCCCCCGCTCGATCCGCAGCACCCCGTGGTCGCGGTAAAAGGCCTCGGCCAGACGGTTGGTCACGTTCTCCTCGGCCGTGAGGCATTCCGAAGGGTAACGCGCCGCGGGATCCTCGGCGAGAATCCGGTGTTCGGGAACCCGGGCCCGCCGCATCTCCGCGAGCCGTCCGAGCGCCTCGCGGCGCAACCCGGCCACGAGCGACGCGGGGGCGAATCGTTCCGCGCCCCGCACCTCGACCCCGCGCACGGAGAAGATCGTGTCGCCGCTGCGGGCGGCCTGCCGCCGCAGCGCCTCGGCATTGGCCTCCGGATCGTGCGCCGGGCCGAGCTCCACGCGCCGCGACGCCGAGGCCGCGATCCCCTCGCAGTCCGTATAGGTCAGGCGCAGCTCCCCGGCCGAGACCTCCGCGAGCGCCGTGACGGGAATCACCCGCCGCGTGCGGCTGCGCTCGACCCGGAGCGTGAAGGCCCTGTCGTAGTTGCGGAAAACCTCCGCGCCCGGAACGATTCCCTCCATGCGGCGGGGCACGATGCGTCCGCCCTCCGCCGCATTGACGTTCGTGCCGACGAGGCCTCCGGGCGTAACGAAACAGATGCCGTCCCCGGCCGCCAGCATCCGGCCCTCCGCCGCGTCGAGCCGAAAAGCGCCCCGCTCGACCCGGACGACACGGCCGATGCGCTCGCCCACGGCCTTCGGCGTGTCGAACGACGCCACGCCGGCGCACCGTCCCGCGAAGAAGTATTCGGATTCGCCGCGCGTGAAGCTCTTGGCCGTGTCGGGCGTGAAGTCCGGGACGCTCTCGCCCACGGAGGCCCGTCCGAGACGGGGCCGGGCGGCCAGCGCCTCGTCCGTCGCCCGGCGGTAGAAGGCCACCACGTTGCGAATGTAGTTCACGTCCTTGAGACGCCCCTCGATCTTGAACGACGTGACGCCCGCATCGAGCAGTTCGCCCAGATGTGCCGACAGATTCATGTCGCGCACCGAGAGCAGGTGCTTCCCCGCGATATAGGTATGACCGCGGCCGTCCGTCAGGTCGTAGGTGAGCCGGCAGGGCTGGCTGCATGCGCCGCGGTTGCCGCTGCGCGCGGACATCGACCGCGACAGGAAGCAGCGGCCGCTGTACCCCACGCAGATCGCCCCGTGCACGAAGCACTCCACCTCGGCCCGCGTCGCGCGGCAGATCGCGCGGATTTCGTCGAGCGAAAGGTTCCGCTCCAGAATGACGCGCGCGAACCCCGCCTCGCCCAGGAACCGCGCCCCTTCGGGCGTGCGGTTCGACACCTGCGTCGAGGCATGCAGCTCGACCGGAAGATCCATCCGCCGCAGGGCCATGTCCTGCACGATGAGCGCATCGACCCCCGCGGCGATCAGCTCGCGCGCCTGCCGTTCGGCCTCCTCCAGCTCGTCGTCCCAGAGGAGCGTGTTGAGCGTGGCGTGCACCCGCACGCCGTAACGGTGGGCGTATCCGACCGCACGGGCGATCTCTTCCGCCGCATTGCCCGCGGCCTGCCGAGCCCCGAACTTCGCGCCGCCCATGTAAACGGCGTCGGCCCCGTAATCCACGGCAGCCACGGCCGAAAGGTAGTCCCTGGCCGGTGCGAGCAACTCGACGGTTTTCCTGCGAAGGCTTTCCATAGATGAAACAAAGGTAAAGTTTTTTCACGAAATTCGGCGCATTCCCGCCCGGAATCGCCGTTTCCGGGACGCGGAAAAGCGAAAGAACGCTCCGGACGGCCGCCGGAAAGAGCCGCGGCGCGCCGCAGGAAAAAATTCGCCGCGCGCACGCGCAACATTGCCCCGAATTTACTATTTTTGCATTCCGTAACGCGCATATTCAAAAACCGAGAGATACTATGCTTACAATCAAGCAAATCCGCGACGACATGCAGGCCGCCGCACGCCGTCTGGCGAAGAAGGGCGTGGACGCCGCGCCCGTCATCGAAAAGATCGTCGCCCTGGACGACCGCCGCAAGGCCATCCAGGTCGAGCTGGACACGACGCTCGCCGCCCAGAACAAGGCCGCCAAGGAGATCGGTGCGCTGATGGGCCAGGGCCGCCGCGACGAGGCCGAGGAGCGCAAGCGCTTCGTGGCCGACCTCAAGGAGAAATCCTCGCGCCTGCAAGCCGAATCGACCGACGTGCAGCAGGAGTTGCAGGCGGCGCTGGTGACGCTCCCGAACTTCCCCGCCGACATCGTGCCCGAAGGCCGGACGGCCGAGGACAACCTCGTGGTGAAGCTCGTGGAGAACTACACCGCCCTACCCGAGAATCCGCTGCCCCACTGGGAGCTGGCGAAGAAATACGACATCATCGACTTCGATCTGGGCGTGAAGCTCACCGGCGCGGGATTCCCCGTTTACAAGGGCAAGGGCGCACGGTTGCAGCGCGCGCTGATAAACTACTTCCTCGACTGCAACACGCGGGCGGGGTATCTCGAGGTCGAGCCGCCGATCATGGTGAACGAAGCCTCGGGCTTCGGCACGGGCCAACTGCCCGACAAGGAGGGCCAGATGTACCACGCCACGGTCGATAACTTCTACATGATCCCCACGGCCGAAGTTCCCGTGACGAACATCTACCGCGACGTGATCCTCAACGAGAAGGATTTTCCCGTGAAGATGACCGCCTACACGCCCTGCTTCCGCCGCGAGGCCGGTTCCTACGGCAAGGACGTGCGCGGCCTGAACCGCCTGCACCAGTTCGACAAGGTGGAGATCGTGCAACTGTCGCTGCCGGAGCGTTCGTACGAGGCGCTCGACGGCATGGTGGCCCATGTCGAGGGCATCGTCCGCTCGCTCGGCCTGCCGTACCGCATCCTGCGGCTGTGCGGCGGCGACATGTCCTTCACCTCGGCGCTCACCTACGATTTCGAGGTCTATTCCGAGGCGCAGAAGCGCTGGCTGGAGGTCTCCTCGGTCTCCAACTTCGAGTCGTTCCAGGCCAACCGCCTGAAGCTCCGCTACCGCGACGCCGAGAAGAAGATCCGTCTGGCGCACACGCTCAACGGCTCCTCGCTGGCCCTGCCGCGCATCGTGGCCGCACTGCTCGAAAACTTCCAGACGCCCGAAGGCATCCGCATTCCCGAAGCGCTGGTTCCCTACACGGGATTTGATATTATCGAATAAGTTTCATATATTTGTCGGACACAAACACACACTTTAACAATAAATCTTTACAGCAATGGCTTACAAAATCACCGACACCTGCGTCGCTTGCGGAACCTGCATCGGCGAATGCCCCGTCGAGGCCATCTCGGCCGGCGATATCTACGTGATCGACCCGGACAAGTGCATCGACTGCGGCACGTGCGCAGGCGTCTGCCCGAGCGAGGCGATCGTATCGGAGTAACGACGACGACGTAAAATCCGACAACAGCCGCTCCGGGGACCTTCCGGAGCGGCTGTTTTTACGGTCCGCCCCGAAAAACACCGCCATGATCCGCACGATCTGCCTCGCGGCCGCCCTGCTCGCGGCGGCCTGCACCCGCCCGACGGATGACCTGGAACACCGCCTCGACGAGGCGCTGAAGGGCCGCCGCGCCCGGATCGGCGTCGCCGTCCGCACACCCGACGGCCGCACGATCCGCCGCGGAGACGTTCCGCTGCCGCTGCTGAGCGTCTTCAAGGTTCCCGTGGCCCTGGCCGCCCTCGACCGTGCCGCACGCGAACGCATGCCCCTCTCGGCTCCGTTCGACGTAGGTCCCGAACGGCTCGACGGCAATACGTACAGCCCGATGCGCGACTCGCTGCCGCCCGAAGGAGGCACGGTGACGCTCGCCGGCCTGATCCGGTACAGCATTTCGCTGAGCGACAACATCGCCTGCGACCGGCTGCTCGATTTCGCCGGAGGCCCCGCAGCCGTGGAGGAGTACCTCCGCGGGGCGGGCATCGGAGGATTCCGCATCGCGGCCTCCGAACGCACGATGCACCGCGCGACGGAAAACCAGCGCCTCAACACGGCCCCGCCGTCGGCCGTCTGCGAACTCTTCGCCCGCCTGCTGCGGGGCGGACTGCTCCCCGCGGAATACGACGCACTGCTCCGCAGCGCACTGGAGGAGGCCCCGACCGGAGCGAACAAGCTCCGTGCGGGACTGCCCGGCAACGTCCGCCTCGGCCACAAGACCGGCTCCTCAGACCGCACGTCCGAAGGCGTGCGCATCGCCGACAACGACGCGGGCTACGTCCTGCTGCCCGACGGCCGGAGCTACTGTGTCGCGGTCTTCGTCACCGACTCCCGCGAGACGGACGGAACGAATGCCGCCATCGCCGCCGAAATCTCCCGTGCGGCCTACGAATGTTTCACCCGAAACGACCCGTAACGAAATGAACGAACTCGAAAAGATGCGGGCGGGACTCTGGCTACACGCCGTCTGTCCGCCCATCGGCGAGGCCCTGCGCCGGACCGAGGAACTGGTCTTCACGCTCAACGCCCTGCCGCCCTCGCGGCGCGAGGAGCGCGAAGCGATTCTGAAACGGCTTTTCGGCCGGGTCGGCCGGAACTGCTGTCTGCACAGCCCGTTCCATTGCGACTTCGGGGAGAGCATCTCCATCGGCGACGACTTCGTGGGGAACTTCGGCCTCACGATCCTCGACGAAGCGCCCGTCACGATCGGCGACCGGGTGCTGATCGGCCCCAACGTGGGCATCTACACCGTGAACCACGCCCTGCTGCCCGACCAGCGGGCCGAAGGGATCATGCGCTCGCTGCCCGTCACGATCGGCAACGACGTCTGGATCGGCGGCCATACGGTCGTAACGCAGGGAGTAGCCATCGGCGACGGCACGGTGATCGGCGCAGGAAGCGTCGTGACGCGCGACATCCCCGCCGGGGTCGTCGCCGTGGGCAACCCCTGCCGCGTCGTGCGGCCCGTCACCGAGGCGGACCGCATCGCCGAAGTCTTTTAGGGCAGGCCGCCTATTCGTACAACAGATACTTCGCCCGCAGTGCGGTAAAACGCGCGACGTCCTCCTGCCAGCGGGCGCGGATCTCCTCGTCGGAGGCTCCGGCGCGGATCATCGGGCGCACCCACCCCACGCCGACGAGCTTCTCGAACATCGGGGTGAAGAACTCCTCGCCCAGCGCCTCCAGATCGCGGTAGGCGTCGATCACATAGCGCAGCGAGAAACCCACCCCGCGCGCCTCGCCCAGCGGCATGCCGCTCAGATCGACGCCCCGGCACACGCGCCCTTCGAGCGGCGGGTGCTTGGCTCCGTCCGTCGGACGGGGCGTGAAGGAGAACTCCCGTCCGCGCATATCCGGATGGCCGTAAACCTCGAACGGCCGGTCCGTGCCGCGTCCGAGGCTCACGACCGTCCCCTCGAAGGGGCACAGCGAGGCATAGAGGTAAACGGCACGCTGCGTCGGCAGGTTGGGCGACGGCGCCACGGGCAGCCGGTATTCGGTGGCATGGGTATAGCCGCGGCACGGGACGACGGTCAGATCGCACGGCGCGGCCCAGCCCTCTCCCACGGCCATGCGGGCGATCTCGCCGAGCGTCATGCCGTGCAGCACGGGGATCGGCAGCGCCCCGACGCCCGAACGGTACTTCATGTCGAGCACGGGACCGTCCACCCGCCCGCCGTTGGGATTCGGACGGTCCAGCACGATCACCCTGCGCCCGGCGGCGGCACAGGCGTCCATCATTCGCAGCATGGTGATATGGTAGGTATAGAACCGCAGCCCCACGTCCTGCATATCGACCACCAGGACGTCGAACGTGCGCATCGTCTCCCCGGAAGGACGGCCCGACCCGCCGTCGTAGAGCGACCGGATCGGAATGCCCGTCCGCGGGTCCTCCGAATCGCCCACACGCTCCCCGGCGTCGGCAGCGCCGCGGAACCCGTGCTCGGGCGAGAAGATGCCCGTCACGCGGAATCCCCTCCCGTGCAGCAGATCGACCAGATGAACCCTCCCGGAGGCGTCGGCGCCCGGCGCACCGGGCATGTCGGCCACGGAGGTCTGATTGGCCAGCACCGCCACGCGGCGCCCTTCGAGCAACGGGAAATAGGCCGTGGTGTCGGTCATCCCGACCCGCGGCTGCGCCAGAACGGCCGGTGCGGCCAGCAGCGCACACACGGCCAGACAACAGAATATCCGACGTTTCATAGGCTTTTACGGATTTTTCGCTCTTCGCTAATACAACGGTCTCCGGGGGACAGCCGCCCGGAGATCAGGGATTCTCCACGAAATGAACCGGATGCCGGTCCCAGTATTTCCGGTAGGTCTCATTCTCCCGGCCGTTCAGATCGAGCTGGTACATCCGGAAGGTCACCGGACGGTTCTTCGGCTGCCACAGCTCCTCGTACGAGTAGCGGTAGGTCATGCCGACGGCCCGCATCACGGCTCCGCTCCGCGGATTGTTCACGTCGTGCGTCGCCGTGACATACGGCGCGCCCGTCCGCTTCAGCCGTGCGATCACCGCCCGGCAGGCCTCGGTGCAGATGCCACGGTTCCAGAACGCCCGTCCGAGGGCGTATCCCAGATCGCGGCTGTCGTCGCCGCTCACATGCACGCAGCCGACAGGCTCCGGCTTTCCCTTCAGGCAGACCGCATAGTAAAGCCCGCCCTGCCGAACCCAGTCGCCGATATACCGCAGGTAGCGCTCCGCCTCCGCCGCATCCCGCAACGGAAACATCGGCAGGAACTCATTGACCTCCGGATCGCCCAGGAAGGCGAGCAGCGCCTCCGCATCCTCCCCGGAAAAACGCCGCAGCAGCAGCCGATCCGTCTCCATGCGATCCGTATCTCCCGCAACCGGCTCCATATCCCTCTCTTATTGCGCCTGCCCGCCGAACTCCATCAGGTAGGCCTTGATGAAGGCGTCCAGGTCGCCGTCCATGACCGCCTCCACGGCCGAGGTCTGCACGCCCGTGCGGTGGTCCTTCACACGGCGGTCGTCGAAGACGTAGGAGCGTATCTGCGAGCCCCACTCGATCTTCTTCTTCGACGCCTCGAGCGCCTGCTGCGTGGCCATGCGCTTGTCCAGCTCGCGCTGGTAGAGCTTCGACCGGAGGATGCGCATGGCATTCTCGCGGTTCATCAACTGCGAACGGGTCTCCATGTTCTCGATCAGGAACTCCACCGCCTCGCCCGTGTCGGGGTCCTTGCCGTGGTAACGCAGCCGCACGGCCGTCTCGACCTTATTGACGTTCTGGCCGCCCGCGCCCGACGAGCGGAAGGTGTCCCACTCGATGTCGGCCGGGTTGATCCGTATCTCGATCGTATCGTCCACCGCGGGCGAGACGAAGACCGACGCGAAGGTCGTCTGCCGCTTGTTGTTGGCGTTGAAGGGCGACAGGCGCACCATGCGGTGCACGCCGTTCTCGCTCTTGAGGTAGCCGTAGGCGTACTCGCCCTCGAACTCGAGCGTGCAGGACTTCACCCCCACCTCGTCGCCGGCCTGGTAATCCAACACCTTGACCTTGTAGCCGTGCGCCTCGCCCCAGCGGGTATACATGCGCAGAAGCATCGACGCCCAGTCGAGCGCCTCCGTGCCTCCGGCTCCGGCGTTGATGTCCAGAATCGCCCCCAGCTTGTCCTCGTCGCGGCGCAGCATGTTGCGCATCTCGAGCTGTTCGATACGTTCCAGCGTCCGGGCATACTGCTCGTCGAGTTCGGCCTCCGTCACCACGCCCTCCTTCACGAAGTCGGGCATCAGTTGCAAGTCCTCGACCTCCTTGCACACGGCGTCGTAGTCCTCGACCCACGCCTTGATCCCCGCCACCTTGCGCAACTGCTCGCGCGCCTTGTCGGGATTCTCCCAAAAATCCGGCTCCTGGGTCTTCTCCTCCTCGTTGCGGAGGTCGATGCGTTTCTGCTCGATGCCCAGACACCGCTCCAGCGCCGCACGGCGCCGCTCCATCTCCTTGATCTGCTCTGCAAGTACCATACGTCAGAATTTCATGTTCAGTTTCCGCGACGCGAACTCCAGGATGAAATCCGCCGTTCCCTCGTCGCCGAAGACCGAGGAGTCGATGCAGAGGTGGTAGGTCGCCGCCGCCCCCCAGGTCTTCGAGCTGTAATAATTGTAGTAACCGGCCCTGCGGGCGTCGCCGCGCTCCATCTGCGCACGCGCCTCGTCGGCCGTGCAGCCCGTGCGTGCGCAGATGCGGCGGATGCGGTCCGCCTCGGAGGCCGAAATGAAGACATCGACCCGCCGCGGGTGCTCGCGCAGAATGTAATCGGCGCACCGGCCGACGAAGATGCACGACTCGCGTTCGGCCACGTCGCGTATCACGTCGCTCTGGATCTTGAACAGCGCGTCGTTCGACAGCACGCTGGTCACCCCGCCGCAGTCGCCCGCGAAGGGCGAGCGCAGGTAGCCGATCATGGTCGAAAGCACGCTGCGCGACTCCTTCTCGTCGGCCTTCTCGAAGAACTCGGCGCACAGGCCGCTCTGCCTGGCCGCCAGCGTCAGCAGCTCCTTGTCGTAGAGCCGGACGCCCAGCCGCCGGGCGATGATCTCCCCGATGTCCTTGCCGCCGCTGCCCAACTGGCGGCCTATGTTGATTACGAACAGCTCTTTCATGGTCGTCGTTCTGTTTTATTCGTTGGCGGAGCGGGCGGCCATCGCGGCCCGGAATTTCCGCAGTTGATACGTCAGCATGAAGAAGGCCACCACCGTAGCCAGCAGGTCCGACAGGGGCATGGCGCACCACACGCCCCAGCCGCCGCCCCAATCGGTATGGGCCTCGAAGACGCGGGGCAGGAACAGCAGGCCCGGCAGCAGGAAAACCAACTGGCGCGACAGCGACATGAAGATCGCCTTGCCGGCCATGCCGATACTCTGGAAAAAGTTCGTCGCCACCATCTGGAACCCGATGATCGGGAAGCAGAGGAAGACGATGCGCATGCCGTCCGCGGCCAGCCGCACCAGCTCCTCGTCGGTCGTGAAGAGCGACACGGCCAGATGGGGCATGAACTCCCCGACGACGAAGCCCGAGGAGGTGACGCACACGGCGCATACGATCGTCAGCCGCAGCACCTTGAGCACGCGGTCGTACTGCTGCGCGCCGAAATTGTACCCGGCGATGGGCTGCATGCCCTGGTTGATGCCCATGACGATCATGACGAAGATGAACGCCAGGCGGTTCACGATGCCGTAGGCGCCGATCATCAGATCGCCGCCGTAGGTCTTCAGCCCCTTGTTGATCAGGATGACGATGAAACACGCCGTGAGGTTCATCAGAAAGGGCGACATGCCGATAGCCAGCATGTCGCGGACGAGCCGCCGGCGCAGCCGGTAGATGCCCGGCTGGAAGTGCATCAGCTCGCGGCGGTCCGACAGGATGCGGAACTGCCAGACGAGCGACACGACCTGCGCGATCACCGTGGCGATGGCCGAGCCGCGGATGCCCCAGCCGAAGCCGTAGATGAACAGCGGGTTGAGCGCGGTGTTGATGAGCACCGTGTTGATCGTGGCGTACATCGCCTTGCGGGGATTGCCCGAGGCGCGCAGCACGGCGTTCAGCCCCAGATACATGTGCGTCACGACATTGCCCGCGAGGATCACCGACATGTATTCGCGGGCGTAGCCGATCGTGGCATCGCTCGCGCCGAAGAAGTAGAGTATCGGGTCGAGGAACGCCAGCGCGAGCAGGCCGAAGACGGTTCCGATAATCAGATTGAGCACCAGCACGTTGCCCAGCACCAGGCGGGCCGTGTCGTAGTCGCGCTGTCCCAGACGCATCGACACGAGCGTCGCGGCGCCCACGCCCACGAGCGACCCGAAGGCCGCGGCGAGGTTCATCAGCGGGAAAGTCAGCGCCAGTCCCGAGATGGCCAGAGGTCCCACGCCGTGACCGATGAAGATGCTGTCCACCATGTTGTAGAGCGACGAGGCGGTCATGGCGACCACCGCCGGCACGGCGTATTGCACGAGCAGCTTCCGGATACGCTCGGTCCCGAGCTCCATCGCCGCCGATTTGAGTTCTGTTGTCGGCATAATTCCTCTTTCGTTTTCTCCTTACCGCGGCACGGCCCGGTCGAGCCGGCCGAACCACTCCCCGTAGAGCTCCGGATCGGTCGCCAGCCCCAGCTCCTCGGTGCAGAACGCCTGCGCCGAAGAGGAGTACCACTGCCGCGAGACGTAGATCGTAAGGCACACCTCGCTGGTCTGCTGCGCCGGGGCGACGAGGAAGCTCATGCGGCGGATTTCGCCCGCCACGGGAACCGCGGCCCCCTCATAGGGCAGCACCTGCCGCGCCACGACCAGCCCCGAGCTCCGGTCCGCCGTCTCGACGAAGCACCCCTCGGCGCGCAGGACCCCGAGCAGCAGCGAGAAGGTCTCCTCCGCGCCGACGGTCATGCGGTGGCGCGTCAGCGAGTCGATTTCCTGCGGCGCCGGCATTCCCGAGCCGACGGCCGTGCCCTGACGCGACTGCATGTAGAACGGGGCCGTGCAGCCGCACGCCCCGACCGCCACGACGGCGGCCGCGAGGTATTTGATCCATCCTCCCATTTCCGAACGACTTCCGCATACGGCGGCCGCGGAAATTCCCGGCCGCCCCTTTCCTACTCCAGTTCCCAGTCCGAACCGTCCTTGCGGTCCTTGACGCGGATTCCGGCCGCCGTGAGTCCGTCGCGGATGCGGTCCGACGCGGCCCAGTCCTTCGCGGCCTTCGCCTCCTGCCGCATGGAGAGCAGCATCTCCACCAGCGGCGTCACGTAGTCGCGCCCGGCGGCCGCACCGGCGGCCTTCTCGTCGCGCAGGCCCAGAATGTCGAACGCATAGCGGTGCACGGTGCGCTTCAGCGCGTCGAGGTCGGCCTCCGAGATCGTCTCCCGCCCGTCGGCGATCTGGTTGATCGTCCGCACCCAGTCGAAGAGCGCCGAAATGACCATCGGCGAGTTCAGGTCGTCGTCCATCGCCGCGCGGCACCGCTCCTCCAGCTCCGCGGGATTCACCGTCGAAGCGGCCGCAGGGCGGAGCTTCTCCAGCGCCTCGATGCCCTTCATCAGGCGGTCCAGCCCCTTCTCGGCGGCCTGCAAGGCCTCATTCGAGAAGTCGAGCGTCGAGCGGTAGTGGGCCTGCAGGACGAAGAAGCGGATCGTCATGGGCGAATAGGCCTGCGCGAGCAGCTCGTGCGTCCCCGCGAACAGTTCCCCGAGGGTGATGAAGTTGCCCAGCGACTTGCCCATCTTCTGCCCGTTGATCGTAATCATGTTGTTGTGCACCCAATAGCGTGCCGAATCGTGCCCGAGCGCCGCCGTGGACTGCGCGATCTCGCACTCGTGGTGCGGGAACATCAGGTCCATGCCGCCGCCGTGAATGTCGAACCGCTCGCCCAGGTAGCGCATCGACATGGCCGAGCACTCCATGTGCCAGCCGGGGAATCCTTCGCTCCACGGCGAGGGCCAGCGCATGATGTGTTCGGGCGAGGCCTTCTTCCACAGCGCGAAGTCGTAGGAGTGGCGCTTGTCCGACTGCCCGTCCAGTTCGCGCGTGTTGGCCACGATATCCTCCAGATTGCGGCCCGAGAGGCAGCCGTAGCGGTATTTCCCGTTGTACTTCTCGACGTCGAAATAGACCGACCCGTTCGAGACGTAGGCGAACCCGTCGTCGAGAATGCGCCGGATCAGCTCGATCTGCTCGATGATATGGCCCGAGGCGTAGGGCTCGATCGAGGGCGTCTCGACGTTGAGCGCATCCATCGCCCTGTGGTAGCGCTCCGTGTAATAGTGCGCCACCTCCATCGGTTCGAGCTGCTCGAGCCGCGCCTTCTTGGCGATCTTGTCCTCGCCCTCGTCGGCGTCGTGCTCCAGATGGCCCACGTCCGTCACGTTGCGCACGTAGCGCACCTTGTAGCCCGAAGCCTTCAGGTAGCGGAACAGGAGGTCGAACGTCACCGCCGGCCGGGCATGCCCCAGGTGGGGATCGCCGTAAACGGTCGGTCCGCAGACATACATGCCGACGCGCCCGGCCACGAGCGGCTCGAAGGTCTCCTTGCGGCGGGTGAGCGTATTGTAAAGTACGAGTTTGGAATCCATAGCGCTTTTTGAAAAAAATCGTTTCGAACGGGTAAAGTTACGACTTTTTCGCCACATATCGGCCATTTCCCGCCGAAAAAATCCCCTGCGCCGGAGTTTTCCGCACGCACCGCGTAATAAGAATTGGAAGTCCGGCGTTAAATAGCTATATTTGCCGAGATAAACCCGTATCATATACCGTATATGACATTTTTCAAACGCTGGAACAACATCGTCGGATGGGCCGTCTTCGCCATCGCCGCGATGGTTTACCTTCTGACGATGGAACCCGTTTCGAGTCTCTGGGACTGCTCGGAGTTCATCGCCACCTCCTATAAACTCGAAGTGGGCCACCCGCCCGGAGCGCCGCTGTTCATGATGCTGGCGCGTCTGGCCACGCTCTTCGCCTTCGGCAACCCCGACTACGTGGGCATCGCCGTCAATACGATGAACTCCCTGGCCAGCGCCTTCTGCATCCTCTTCCTCTTCTGGACGATCACCCACCTGGCGCGGCGCATGATGACCCGCGGCGGCGCCCCCTCGTCCGCACAGACATGGGCCGCGCTGGGCGCCGGAGCCGTCGGCGCGCTGGCCTACACCTTCACCGACACCTTCTGGTTCTCGGCCATCGAGGGCGAGGTCTATGCCCTCTCGTCCATGTTCACGGCCCTCGTGGTCTGGCTCATGCTCAAATGGGAGGAGCAGGCCGACCAGCCCCACGCCTCGCGCTGGATCGTGCTGATCGCCTACCTGATGGGCCTCTCGATCGGCGTGCACATCCTCAACCTGCTGACCATCCCCACGCTGGCGTTCATCTACTACTTCCGCACGACCGACCGCGTGACGTGGCGCGGCGTCGCGTGGACGACGCTCGCGGCCGGGGCCGTGCTCGTGTTCATCAACAACATCATCATCCCCTACACGGTCTGGATCGGCGCGCAGATCGACACGCTGGCGGTCAATACGCTGGGGCTTCCGGTCAATTCGGGCATGGTGGTCTTCGCGCTGGCGCTCATCCTCGGACTGGGCTGGGCCTCGTGGAAGGCCCACCGCCGGGGGCGCGTCGTCCTGAACATCCTGCTGCTCTCGACGACGATGATCCTCGTGGGCTTCTCCTCCTACGCCTCGATGACCATCCGCGCCGCGGCCAACCCGCCGATGAACTCCAACAACCCGAACAATCCGCACGCGCTGCTGGCGGTGCTCAACCGCGACCAGTACGGCAGCCGCCCGCTGCTCTACGGCCCCTACTTCTCGGCGCCTCCCGAGGCGCTCGTGGAGAAGGAGGTCACCTACCTCGACGAGGACGGGCGCTACAAGACGGCGCGCATCCCCTCGCACTACACCCACGCCCCGGAATTCATGCACCTCTTCCCCCGCATGTGGGACGCCAACAAGGACGAACGGGAGTACAAACAGTGGGGCGCCTACCGCACCCGCACCGAGATCGCACGCGACGAAAACGGCGAGGCGGTCCGCGACGAGCAGGGGCGCCCCGTGCGGCAGGAGGTGCTCGACTTCGGCCGCAGGCGCACCTATACGGACTCCTACGGCGACACGCGCGCCGTGACCGAACCCACCTTCGGGGAGAACCTCCACTACTTCTTCAACTACCAGCTCTCGTACATGTACTGGCGCTACTTCCTCTGGAACTTCGTGGGGCGCCAGAGCGACATACAGCCCACGCGCACGACGATCACCGACGGCAACTGGCTCTCGGGCATCAAATGGATCGACGAGAAGTACCTCGGACCGCAGGAGAACCTGCCGCGCGAGGTGGCCGGCAACAAGGGCCGCAACACCTACTACTTCCTGCCGTTCCTGCTGGGACTCGTCGGGCTGCTCTACCAGCTCAACCGCGACCCGCGCAACTTCTCGATCGTCATGTGGCTATTCATCATGACGGGTATCGCGCTGGTCTTCTACTTCAACACCTCGCCGGGCGAACCCCGCGAACGCGACTACGTCTATGCCGGCTCGTTCTACGCCTTCTCGATCTGGATAGGCTTCGGCGTGCTGGCCCTGCGCGAACTCTTCGCACGGCTGACCGGGCGCGACACGGCGGCGACCGTCGCCGCGACGACCGTCTGCATGGCCGTTCCCGCGATTCTGGCGGCCCAGAACTGGGACGACCACGACCGGTCGGGCCGCTACATGGCGCGCGACATCGGCTGGAACTACCTCCAGTCCACGCTGCCCAACTCCATCATCATCAACTACGGCGACAACGACACCTTCCCGCTCTGGAACAATCAGGAGGTCTATGGCGTGCGTCCCGACGTGCGGATCATGAACACCTCCTATCTGGGCGGCGAATGGTACATCGACGAGATGAAGACCCGCGCCAACGACGCTCCGGGCGTGCCCTTCTCGCTGCCCAAGAGCAAATACACCCATACGAACGACTACATCCCGGTATATGACATCGTTGACCATCCGGTGGACATCCGCGAGGTGATCGACTTCGTGCGCAGCGAGGATCCGCGGAGCAAGACCGCGCTCTCCGACGGCACGCCGACCGATTACATTCCCTGCAAGCGCATCGCGCTGCCGGTGAACAAGGAGAACGCCATCGCCTCGGGCATCGTGGCCGAGAAGGACCGCGACCAGATGGTGGACACGGTTTACATCAACCTCAAGAAGAACGCGCTGGCCAAGAACGAGCTGATGCTGCTCGACATGCTGGCCAATTTCGACTGGAAACGCCCGATCTACCTCACGCAGGTCTATATCCTGCAGAACTTCGGACTGATGGACTACCTCCAGTTCGACGGCTACGCCTACCGTTTCGTGCCGATCCTCACCCCGGTACGGAACGCCTACGAAATCGGCCGCATCGACCCCGACTACGCCGCGCCGCTGCTGCGCGACAAGTTCCGCTACGGCAACCTCTCGGACCCGGACATCTACTGCGACTACTTCATCCAGTACAACCTCTCGGCCTCGCACGCCCGGGAAGCCTTCGCCCGCGTGGCCAAGGAGCTGTTGCGGCAGAACCGCGTGGAGGAGGGCGTCGAGCTGCTCGACCTGGGGCTCGAACGGCTCCCGACCTCGCAGATCCGCTTCACGGACGCCAACACCTACCCGTTCCTCGAGGCCTACTACGCCGCTTCGGCGCTCGGTGCGCCGGACGCCGCCGGGAAGGGCGACGCCCTGCTGCGCGAATACGCCCGGACGCTCATCGAGTACATCGAGTACTACCTGCAATTCGAGGGGGCGCAGGGCGACATGATCTCGGGTGCGCTCGACGAGAAGCTCGACCAGTTGGGCGACGTTTACTACCTGGCCAGCTACGCCGGACGCCGCGACGTGGTGGCCGAGCTGAACGACTACTACCGTTCGCTGGGCGTCTCGGAGGAGAACCTGCTCGACGCAGGCGACAAGCCCCACGGCGACACGGTGCAGATAGCGCCCGCCGGGGAGTGACCGCCGGGGCGAAACGCCCGGCGGACAGGGCCGCCGGCCAAGTCGGAAAAAGGTTGCAGCCAAAACTGCAACCTTTTTTCATTACGGCCTTTCCGCACCGCCTGCCGCCGGAAGGACGGTCCGAACGCCGGCGGGCGCCGGACGCCGGATGTTCCGCCGCATGCTCCGGACTCCGGACCGGGCAGAAAACAGGACGGTTCCGGGAATCCGGGACCGTCCTGTCTGTCGCCACCGCCCTCGCGGGCACGGAGCACGCGCACGACTACCGCGCTCCGGAACCGGAGGGACCGCCCTGCGGACCTTCCTCCCCGCCGGAGGCCTTGCCGCGCTTATTGTAGAGGAAACGCTTGATCTTGTGCGTCGGGGTCTTGACGAACTCCTCCTTCTCCTCGACGACCTCCGAGATGCGCGAGAAGCGGCTCACCTTGGCATTCACGAAATCCATGATCTCCTTCTTGAGCTGCTCGGTCTTGGCCTCCCACGCCTCCTTCTGCGTCGCCCACTCCTCGCGCCAGTCGTCGAGCATCGCCTCGATCTCCTCGCGGTTGAAATGCACCAGCGCCACCAGACGCCCCTCGTGCTCGGTGACGATCGAATCGGCGATGCAGACGTGCGAGTTGAGCACGCTCTCGATGTCCTCGGGATAGATGTTCTCTCCGCCCGGGCCGACGATCATGTTCTTCAGGCGGCCCTTGATATAGAGCCACCCGTCCTTGTCGAACTCGCCCAGGTCGCCCGTGCGGAACCAGCCGTCGGGAGTGAACGCTTCGGCCGTGGCTTCGGGATTCTTGTAATAGCCCAGCATGACGCTCGGCGTGAGCGCCACGATCTCGCCCTGGCGCGTCCGGGCATCGACGTTCTCGAGCCGCAGCTCGACGCCCGGCGCCTGCGGTCCGGTCGATCCGAGGCGCACCTGCGCCGGCGCGGCCCCGGCCAGCAGCGGCGCGGTCTCGGTCAGTCCGTAACCGATGGCATAGGGCACGCGGGCCTCCAGAAGGAACTGCTCGGCCCCCCGGTCGAGCTTCGCGCCGCCGATTCCGAGGAAACGCAGCCGGCGCCCGAAGAGCTTCATCAGCTTCTTGCCCGCCACGCGGTGCAGGTAGCGGCGCATGAACCCCACGCGGTAGAGCGTGCGCCAGAAGCCGTTGGAATTGAATTTGGCCAGCACCTGGTGGCGGTAGATCTTTTCGATGATGAGCGGCACGATGAGCATGACCGTAGGCCGTACCGACCGCAGGGCCGGCATCAGCGCCGAGGCCGTGGGCGGACGGTCCAGATAGACCACCCGCGCGCCCATCGAGAAGGGGTAGATCATGCCGATCGAGCATTCGTAGGTATGCGACAGCGGCAGCACCGAGAGAAACGTGTCCTCGCCGCCGATGGGGAAGATCGCGGACGACATGTCCACCTGCGCGCAGAGCGCCCGGTGGGTGAGCATCACCCCCTTGGGTTTCGAGGTCGTGCCCGAGGTGTAGATGATGACGGCCAGATCGTCCGGCGCGGGCACGGCCGTCGTCCCCTCGCCGCGCACGCGCTGCGAGATGACGCCGAGGTTTTTCGTGCGCACCACGACGTTCAGCCGCTCGATGGTCCGTTTCGAAAGGCGGGTGAACAGACGGTCGGAGACCAGCAGCGCCCGAGCCTCCGAGTGCTCGATGATCATGTCCAGCTCCTCGCCCGAGAAATCGGGCAGAATGGGCACGGCGACCATCCCCGCGGATGTCACGGCCAGGTAGCAGACGCCCCAGTTGGGCATGTTGCTGCTCAGCAGGGCCACCTTGTCGCCGGGACCAAGCCCCGCTCCGGTAAGCGTCTCCTGCACCCGGGCGATACGGCGGCCCACTTCGGCGTAGGTCAGCTCCTCGCCCTCGTACATGGAAAAGGCGATCCGCGACGCGAACCGCTCCGTGCTCTGACGGACCAGTCCGTACAGTGTATTGATCGTCATGTCAAATTTCGAATTAACGTCGTATGAATAACGCGGAATTTGCGGCGAAATTACTAATTTTCGCCTGAAAATCCCTATTTTTGGGCTAAAATATCAAAATGCTCGACCATCGGAACATCAAACGGCTCGCCGCCGGGGAGGGGTTCGACCTCTGCGGCATCGCGCCGTGCCGCCATCTGGCCGAGAACGAAGCCCGTTTCCGCGAATGGCTGGCGGCGGGCTATCAGTCGTCGCTGGACTATCTGGAACGCAACGCCGACAAGCGGTTCGACCCGCGGCGGCTGGTCGAGCGGGCCCGGACGGCGGTGGTCTGCGCCGTGGCCTACAAGAACCGCGCGAGCGAAGGCTACCCGCCCGGCTGCCGCACCCGCATCGCCTCCTATGCCTGCGCGGCGGATTACCACGCGACGATCCGCGACCGCCTCCGCCGGATGCTCGCCGCGCTGAAGGCCGCCCACCCCGCACTCGAAGGGCGCGCCTTCGTCGATACGGCTCCGCTCTGCGAGAAACAACTGGCCGTGGAGGCCGGGCTGGGGTGGATCGGACGGCAGTCGCTGCTCGTCACGCCGCAATACGGATCGTTCGTACTGCTGGGAGAGCTGATCCTGACGGACGAAGCCGACGCCTACGACGCCCCGTTCGAGGGGGAGGGCTGCGGCCGTTGCCGCCGCTGTCTCGAGAGCTGCCCCACGGGGGCTCTCGTCCGCTCTCGGATGCTCGACACGGGGCGCTGCATCGCCTGCCACACCATCGAAAAGGAACCCGGCACGGAGGTGGATCTCCACGGCTGGATATTCGGCTGCGACGCCTGCCAGAGCTGCTGTCCCCACAACCTCCGCGCACCGCTCCACCGCGACCCGGCGTTCGATCCCCTCTTCGATCCGCTCGCCATGGACGAGGCGGCGTGGCTCGCGCTGGACGAAGCGCGCTTCGGGGAGCTTTTCGGCCGCACGCCCCTCACCCGCAGCGGCCTGCGGCGCATCCAGCGAAACATCCGCCGAAAATGATTCCACAACGGCCAGAGCGGAACGGTCCAGGGCTTCCGCCGCTCCCGCCCGGCCCCCGTCAAACGGAAAGCGGACTTTCCCCCTTCGGGAAAGTCCGCTTTCTCATATATCTCCGAACGGCCCTGCGGCCGACCGGTCTCCTCCGGGGTTCCGGACCCCTTACTTCGTCAGCTCGGTCAGCGCGGCCTTGGCATTCTCGGCGGCCGGGCCGTCGGTCACCTTCCGGAAGGCGGCGATGGCCTGGTCCTTCATCTCCTTGGCGTTGTAGGCGGCGCCCAGCAGGTAGTACATCAGGCTCTTGTCGGCGGCCTCGGTCTGCGCGGCGGCAGCGGCCTCGCCCAGCTCGATCACCTTGGCGTAATCCTTCTTGCCGGCATAGGCCTGCAAACGGATATTCTGCGCCAGCGCGCTCTCGGGATTCTTCTCCAGCATCTTGTCCGCAGCGGCGATGATGCCGTCGTTGTCGCCCGCGGCCTGCAGCTTGGCTACCATGTTGTTGGTATAGAGCGTAATCATCTCCCGGGCCTTGGCGGCATCCTCCGCATACTTGGGATGCGTCTTGGCCGCTACGGCCTCATAGACGTCCATGCCCTTCTCATACTGGGCCATGTCGCCGCTGGCCATGAACATCTCGCAGTAGCTCATCGCCAGGTTCAAAGCCATGCCCGTATTGTCGGGATCGGCCTTGTAGCCCTTCTCGAAGATGCCGGCGGCCGTCGCATAGTCCTTGCTGTTGAAGGCGTCGCCGCCCTGTATCTGGTAAATTTTGGCCACCCAGCCGTTCGACTTGCCCATCTGGGTCATGTCGCCGTAAAGCTCGGCCAGCTCGGCCGACTTCTCGAAATTCTTCAGCGCCTCGGCGTAGTTCTTCGTCTTCAGCGAACCGCCGCCCAGCATGAAGTAGCACTTCGGAAGCGTCGTCTTGGCCGTGGCGACCATCGAAGCGGCGTCGGGATTGTCGAGCCCCTGGTCGATCACCTGTTCGAACTTGGCGGCCGCTCCCGCGAAATCCTTGGCGCCATAAGCGGCGGCCGCTTCGTTGTAAAGCGCCGTGACGTCCTGCGCCGAGAGCGACGCGGCGGCAAACAGCGCGATTGCCGATACAAATAACTTTTTCATGTCGTGTGTTTTTCTTTAAAGTTTTTCAGTTCTTTTCTCGCTCCACACGCCCTGCCTGGTCGGACGCGTCGTTCGCAAAAGTATAAAATTTTTCTTTCTCTTCAAATACTACCCGCGCAAAAGGGCGAAAAACGAAGTCATCAGCTCTTCGCACTCCGCGGCGAGAATCCCCCGCGTCACGGAGGTCCTGGGATGGAGGACCGATTCCGAATAACGGCGGTAGCCCCTCTTCGGATCGTCGGCGCCCCACACCACGCGCCCCGTCTGCGCCCACGCGATCGCCCCGGCGCACATGACGCACGGCTCGACCGTCACGTAGAGCGTGCACTCGGGCAGGTACTTGCCCCCGACGGTCGCCGCAGCGGCCGTCAGGGCCTGCATTTCGGCGTGCGCCGTGGGGTCCGAAAGCGTCTCGACGAGGTTGTGCCCCCGCCCCACGACCGCCCCGTGCGAGACGACCACCGCCCCGATCGGGACCTCCTCCGCCGCCAGCGCCTTGCGGGCCTCGTTCAGCGCCAGCCGCATGAATTTTTCGTCCATCGACCGCTGCTCCTCCTCCGTTCCGTTCGTCATATCCTCATTTTTTGGTTTTCCGGCGCGTTATTCCCGTTAAAATTGCTAACTTTGCGGGTTGCGAAGACAAAGGTAACGAATCGGAACAAAAATACAAAATACGATACCATGTACAGAACCCATACGTGCGGCTGCCTGAGAGCCTGCAACGTGAACGAGACCGTGACCCTGGCCGGGTGGGTGCAGAAAGTGCGAAACCTCGGCGCCATGACCTTCATCGACCTGCGCGACCGCTACGGACTGACGCAGATCACGGTCGAGGAGCATTCGGCGGCGGAGGTGCGCGAAGCGGCTTCGCGCGTGGGCCGCGAATGGGTGCTCCGCGTCACGGGACGCGTCGTCGAGCGCGAGGCGAAGAACCCCAAGATGCCCACGGGCGACATCGAAGTGGTCGCCGAGCGGATCGAGGTGCTCAACGAGGCGCAGACCCCGCCCTTCACCATCGAAGAGCAGTCGGACGGCGGCGACGACCTGCGCATGAAATACCGCTACCTCGACCTGCGCCGCCCGCCCCTGCAACGCAACATGATCCTGCGGCACAAGATGGCGCAGGAGATCCGCCGCTTCCTCGACAGCGAGGGATTCCTCGAGATCGAAACCCCCTATCTGATCAAATCCACGCCCGAAGGGGCGCGCGACTTCGTCGTGCCGAGCCGCATGAACCCCAACCAGTTCTACGCCCTGCCGCAGTCGCCGCAGACGCTCAAGCAACTGCTCATGGTGGCCGGCTACGACCGTTATTTCCAGATCGTGCGCTGCTTCCGCGACGAAGACCTGCGCGCCGACCGCCAGCCCGAGTTCACGCAGATCGACTGCGAGATGTCGTTCGTCGAGCAGGAGGACGTGCTCGAAATCTTCGAGCGCTGGGCCAAGCACATGTTCCGCGAGGTGCTGGGCGTCGAGTTCACCGAGCCGCTGCGCCGCATGCCGTGGATCGAGGCGATGGAGAAGTACGGTTCGGACAAGCCCGACCTGCGCTTCGGCATGGAGTTCGCCGACCTGACGGAGGCCGCGAAAGGGCACGGGTTCCCCGTCTTCGACGAGGCGGAATACGTCGTCGGATTCGCCGCCCCGGGCTGCGCCTCCTATACGCGCAAGCAGATCGACGCCCTCACCGAGTTCGTCAAGCGGCCGCAGGTGGGCGCCAAGGGGCTGGTCTGGATCCGCGTCGAGGCCGATGCCGTGAAGTCGTCGGCGGACAAGTTCTACACGCCCGACGAGGTGCGCGCGCTGGCCGATCGCTGCGGCGCGAAGGCCGGCGACATGGTCTTCATCCTCTGCGGCCGGAAGTTCAGGGCGCTGACGCAGCTCTGCGCCCTGCGCCTCGAGGTGGCCCAGCGGCTCGGACTGCGCGACCCGAAGAAGTTCGCCCCGCTGTGGGTCGTGGACTTCCCCATGTTCGAGTGGGATGACGAGACGCAGCGCTTCTACGCTATGCACCACCCCTTCACCTCGCCCAAGCCCGAAGACGTGCAGTACCTCCGGAGCGACCCGGGACGCGTGCGCGCCAACGCCTACGACTTCGTATGCAACGGCACGGAGCTGGGCGGCGGTTCGATCCGTATCCACGACCAGCAGTTGCAGGCGCAGATCTTCGAGTGCCTGGGCTTCACGCCCGAGGCGGCCGAGGAGCAGTTCGGCTTCCTGATGAACGCCTTCAGATACGGCGCGCCCCCTCACGGCGGCCTGGCCTTCGGCTTCGACCGGCTCTGCTCGCTCTTCGGCGGTTCGGACTCGATACGCGACTACATCGCCTTCCCGAAGAACAACGCCGGCCGCGACGTGATGCTCGACGCTCCCTCGGCCGTCGCGCAGGCGCAGCTCGACGAGCTCTGTCTGGAATTGAGGAATCCGGAGGCATAGAGCCGAAGTCGTCCGACACAGGTCCACCGACCGATTGTGTATGCACCCCTGCCGCAGTGGCGGCAGGGGTGCATACATAAAAACGGCTCGGTTCTCGAGACCTACATGGCGGCGATGAGCGAGCCTATCGCTCCTGCCACAACGATTAAAATAATCAGCGCGATACACGACATTACCAATCCGGCGATCGCCAAACCGCGCGGAACCCGGAAAATGCCCACGAACGAGAAAATCAGTCCCAACAGCCACAACACCCAGCCCAAACCGGGCATCCAACTGAAAATCAATCCGAGTAAAGCCAGCACGAAACCGGCAGTTCCCAGTCCATTGGACCGTTTTCCCTCCGATTGGTTGACGATAACAGTCTGTCCTCCACGATCATAGGGATAACTCCCTTCCTTCTTTTCCATAAATGCAGTCGATTTATCCGCCGCCCGCACCCCGGCAGCAAAAAACAAAAAAGAAAGCGTGGTGCCGAAGCCTATTTCAGAATCGTAGGTCGTAGGATACCCTGCAAGATAAAATAAGCGACAGCTCCCACGCCTATACCCGCGAAATACGGATACGACGCGGCAAGATGTTTGCCTATTCCTCTCTTGCAATGAATTTCCTACGTTCACGATTCGGGAACAGACTTACACTCTCCGTGTTTGTCAGTATGTCCGGCAAATATAGGATTATTTTTTGAAAAATCGCTATCTTTGTTCCCGTAAACCGAAAGCACCATGTCCGCACCCCTTGCCGAACGGCTCCGCCCCCGAACGATCGACGAATACATCGGTCAGGAACACCTCGTGGGACGGAACGGCGTGTTCCGCAAGTTCTTCGAGACGGGCAACGTCCCCTCGTTCATCCTCTGGGGTCCGCCGGGCGTGGGCAAGACCACCCTCGCGCGGATCGTCGCCACGCAGCTCGAACGTCCCTTCTTCACCCTCTCGGCCGTGACGTCGGGCGTGAAGGAGGTGCGCGAAGTGATCGAGTCGGCCCGCAAGAGCCGTTTCTTCGACCAGCGGCCCCCGTTCCTGTTCATCGACGAGATACACCGCTTCAACAAGTCGCAGCAGGACTCGCTGCTGGGGGCCGTCGAACAGGGTGTCGTGACGCTCATCGGCGCGACGACCGAGAACCCGTCGTTCGAGGTGATCTCGCCGCTGCTGAGCCGCTGCCAGGTCTACATCCTCCGCCCGATGGAGGACAAGGACCTGCAAACGCTGCTCGACCGGGCGCTGACCGCCGACGCGGAACTCCGGGAGCGGGAAATCGAGGTCCGGGAGACGGGCGCGCTGTTCCGTTTCTCGGGAGGCGACGCACGCAAGCTGCTCAACATCCTCGACATCGTCACAGGCGCCACCGAGGGCAAGGTCACGATCACCGACCGCTATGTCACGGACTGCCTCCAGCAGAACATCGCCCTCTACGACAAGAACGGCGAGCAGCACTACGACATCATCTCGGCTTTCATCAAGTCGGTCCGGGGCAGCGATCCCAACGCGGCGATCTACTACCTCGCGCGGATGCTCGCCGGAGGCGAAGAGCCGCGCTTCATCGCCCGGCGGCTCGTGATCCTCGCCTCGGAGGACATCGGACTGGCCAATCCCAACGCCCTGCTGCTGGCCAACGCCTGCTTCGACACGGTGCACAAGATCGGCATGCCCGAGGCGCGCATCACGCTGGCCGAGACGACCATCTACCTGGCCACCAGCCCCAAGAGCAACTCGGCCTACGCGGCCATCAACAAGGCTCTCGCGCTCGTGGAGCACGACACGACCAACCGCCCCGTGCCGCTGCACCTGCGCAACGCCCCGACCAAGCTGATGGACAAGGCCGGCTACGGCAAGGGCTACAAATACGCCCACGACTACGCGGGCAACTTCGCCGAACAGGAGTTTCTGCCCGAAAGCCTCGCGGGCACGAAGTTCTACGAACCCAACACCGGAAACGCCGCCGAAGCGAAGATCGCCGAACGGATGGCGCAGTTGTGGAAAGAAAAATACAAATGAAACGCATAGGGATCATCTCCGACACGCACGGCACGTTCGACGACACGCTGCGGGAGTTCCTCCGCGACGTGGACGAAATCTGGCACGCGGGCGACATCGGTTCGCTCGAGGTCTCGGACCGCATCGCAGCCTTCAAGCCCCTGCGGGCCGTGGCCGGAAACATCGACGACGCGCTCACGCGCCGCATCTACTCCGACTTCAACGTCTTCGACTGCGAAGGCGTGCGGGTGCTGATGACCCACATCGGCGGCTACCCCCGCCGCTACGACCCGCGGGCGCTGGCCCGAATCCGCAGCGTGCACCCCAAACTCTTCGTCTCGGGGCACTCCCATATACTCAAGGTCATGTACGATCCGATCTACGACCTGCTGCACATCAACCCCGGCGCAGCGGGCGAATACGGCTTCCACAAGGTCCGCACGGCCGTGCGCCTTACGATCGACGGCGCGCAGATGCGCGACATGGAGGTCGGCGAGTGGTCCCGGCGGTAGGAAGTCCCGCCCCGGGAGGGAAAATACTTTTCCGCAAAAAGCCGGGAAAATACGCCGAAGCGGCCGTCGCAATGCGCCGGAACGCATTCCGCATACCGTCTCCGGATGCGGCGCCAAACGGTCAGGCGCTATACATATCCGCCCGAAAGCATTCCGACACGCATTATATAACACTGTATATAAACAATTTAATCGTGCATAAATACATACACGGTCCGGAGAGAATCCGGCTTCAACCCGGCTACGGGACAATCCGCAAAGGCCACACACCAAACAAATACGTCCATATAATATTCACATAAGCCCCCGCGTTAGTCTGTCGAAACCAAAAAGACGACGCAACGATGCAACTGAAAATTTCGAAAACGCTCGAGGGGCTTATCGCCCGTTCGGCATTCAACACGACGAAGGCGGGCATCACCCACTCGCTCAAGGATTTTCTCGCGCTGGAGCTGCTCCGCGAGGAGGGCTCGCTCGCCTTTCAGCTTTTGTCAGCACGGCTCCGCGACTGGGAGCTTTACCAGATACGTCTGCGCATCGAGCGCGAAGTCGCCTCCGCCAAGGCGAAGGCGGACGACCGCTCGTCCGAGGAGTTCTACCGCAACTTCTCCGCCGAACTGCTCGCCACGTCGGACGCTCCGCGGAGCGTCACGACGGGTCACGCCCTGCTGTCCATCGCCGGCGACCGCACGACGGCCACCGCACGCGTACTGGAAATGTACGGCATCACGCCGGAGACGATCGCCGAGGAGCTGCGCAAATTCGCCGCAGGCGGCGACTTCCGCACGGAGATCGAGGTGCACCGCCTCGACTTCAACGAGGAGAACCGCCCCGCCGAACAGCGCTCCGCCGCGCATCCGCTCGACAAGTTCGGCGTGAACCTCACGCGGCTGGCCCGCGAAGGGCGCATCGACCCGGTCATCGGACGCGACCGGGAGATCGAGCGCGTGGTGCAGATTCTCTCGCGCCGCAAGAAGAACAACCCCATCCTGATCGGCGAGGCGGGCGTGGGCAAGAGCGCCATCGTCGAGGGGCTGGCGCTGCGCATCGCGCGGGGCGAAGTGCCCTACACCATCGCCGGAAAGACGCTCTTCTCGCTCGACGTCTCGTCGCTCGTGGCGGGCACGAAGTTCCGCGGCGAGTTCGAGGAGCGGATGCAGCAACTGCTCGACGGGCTGCGCCGGGCGCAGGACACGATCGTGTTCATCGACGAGATCCACACCATCGTGGGCGCAGGCTCCACGCAGGGGAGCCTTGACACGGCCAACATCCTCAAGCCGGCCCTCGCCCGGGGCGAGTTGCAGACCATCGGCGCCACGACGCTCGACGAATACCGCGAGAACATCGAGACCGACGCCGCGCTCGAACGCCGCTTCCAGAAGGTGCTCGTCGAGCCGACGACGCCCGAGGTGACGCTCCAGATTCTGCGCAACATCGCTCCCGGCTACGAACGGCACCACAAGGTGCGCTACTCCGACGAGGCCCTGCGCGCCTGCGTGACGCTCACCGGACGCTACGTCGCCGACCGCTACTTTCCCGACAAGGCGATCGACGTGCTGGACGAGGCCGGATCGCGCGCGCACCTGCGCTCGGCCCGGGAGCCGGATTCGCTCCGCTCGATGGAGGCCGAACTCGACGAGGTCCGCCGCGAACGGCGCGAAGCGGTCGAAACGCTGGTTTACGAAAAGGCCGCCGCGGCGCGGATGCGCGAGCTCGCGCTCCGTTCCAAGCTGGACGAGCGCCGCGCCGAATGGCGGCACACGCTCGAACACAACCCCGTGCAGATCACCGAGGAGGACATCCGGCAGGTGCTGACCGACATGACGGGCATTCCGGCCGAACGCATCTCGGACGGGGAGGCCAACCGCCTGCGGAACCTCGGCGACTACCTCGCACGGCGCGTGGTGGGCCAGCAGGAGGCCGTGGAGAAGATCGCACGCACGATCCGCCGCTCGCGCACCGGGCTCAAGGACGAGAACCGCCCGATCGGCGTCTTCCTCTTCGTCGGCCCGACGGGCGTGGGCAAGACGCTGCTGGCCAAGGAGGTTTCGAAGTGGCTCTTCGACGAGCAGCGCGGCCTGATCCGGATCGACATGTCCGAATACGGCGAGAAACACAACGTCTCGCGCCTGATCGGATCGCCGCCGGGGTATGTCGGATACGGCGAGGGCGGCCAGCTCACGGAGGCCGTACGGCGCCGGCCCTACTCGGTGGTACTCTTCGACGAGATCGAGAAGGCGCATCCCGAGGTCTTCAACACGATGCTGCAAATTTTCGACGAGGGACACCTCACCGACGGCGCGGGCCGGAGGGTCGATTTCCGCAACACGATCCTCATCATGACCTCCAACGTCGGCTCGCGCGCCGCCGTGCGGCGATCCGCGCAGGTGGGTTACAGCACCCCCTCGAAAAGCTCCTGCACCGCCGCCGCACCGCAGGGCGAGTACCGCAAGGCGCTGGAAAGCGTCTTCGCGCCGGAGTTCCTCAACCGCATCGACGAGATCGTCGTCTTCCGCACGCTCGACGAGGGCGACGTGGAGCGGATCGTCGAGCTGGAGCTCGAAGGGCTTTTCGCCCGCACCTGCCGACTGGGCTACAAGGTCAAGATCACCGACGGCGCCAAGCGACGCCTGGCGGCGATGGGCTACGAACCGCGCTACGGCGTGCGGTCGCTCAAACGGACGCTGACGGACAACGTCGAGGAGCCGCTCTCGTCGCTCATCCTCGACGGCAAGCTCCGCATGGGCGACACGGTGGTCGTCGAGTCGGACAAGGCCCGCGGCGTGAGGCTGCGCGTCGCCTGACGGAGCGCACGGCGGCAGCCGGCCCCGTTCCGAGCAGACAGTCCCGACGGGCTGTCTGCTCTTTTGCGTCCGGAAGGTGTCCCGAAAGCATTTTTCTCCGCCCCTTTCGGCTCCGCATGAGGTTATTCGGGCCAAAATTCGTACCTTTGCCGCCCCGAACCGAATCGCAACCGAAACATATTATGTACAGATTTTCGCTATACAGGGAGCAGTACCGGCAAAACCTGCGGCTGGCGCTGCCGATCGTGCTGACGCAGGTGGGACAGATTCTCACGCAGGTGGCCGACAACCTCATGGTCGGCCACTACGGAGGCGACGACCCCACGCCGCTGGCCGCCGTGTCGTTCGGCGGCGCCGTGTTCTTCATCCTCTTCGTCGCCGCCATCGGCATGGCGCTGGGCCTCACGCCCCTCGTGGGGGAGCTTTACGCCCAGAAGGACCGGATCCGCTCGGCCGCCCTGCTCCAGAACGGCATCCTCTTCTACACGCTGCTGGGACTGATCATGGCCGGCGTGCAGTATGCCGTCATCCCGCTGATGTACCACCTCAAACAACCCGTCGAGGTGGTCGAAATGGCCATTCCCTACTACCGAATGCTCGTCTTCAGCATGCCTTTCATGATGCTGTTCTTCTCCTTCAAGCAATTTCTCGAGGGCGTCGGCAACACGAAGGTCGAAATGGTCGTGACGATCCTGGCCAACCTGGCGAACATCGGCTTCAACTCGGTCTTCATCTACGGACGTTTCGGTCTTCCGGAGATGGGCGCCGAGGGCGCCGGACTGGGCACGCTGCTCTCGCGCGTGCTGGCCGCCGCCCTGATCATCGGCTACTTCTGCCGCCACAGGGGCTACCGCCGCTACCTCGACGGATTCTCGCACCGCGTGCTCTCGGCCGAGGTCGTGCGGCGGCTCGTGCACATGGGCCTGCCGATCGCCATGCAGATGTTCCTCGAATCCTCTGCCTTCGTCGGCACGGGAATCATGATGGGCTGGTTCGGCAAGATCGCCATGAGCGCCAACCAGATCGCCATCACGCTGGGCAACTGCGCCTTCATGATCGTCATGTCGATCGGCGCGGCGACGACCATCCGCGTCTCGCACTGCTACGGCGCACGCAACGTCGGCGAACTGACGCTGGCGGCCAAAGCCTCCTACCACCTCGTGCTGGCATGGAACGCCCTCGCGGCGCTGGTGTTCATCTCGCTGCGCCACCTCATCCCGACCTTCTTCACCACGAACGCCGAGGTCATCGCCACGACCTCCTCGCTGCTCGTCTTCGCCGCCCTCTATCAGCTCTCGGACGGCATCCAGAACGTCTCGGTGGGCGTGCTGCGCGGCATCCAGGACGTGAAGGTCATCATGCCCATCGCGCTGGTCTCCTACTGGCTGCTCAACCTCCCGGTGGGCTACCTGCTCGGCTTCACGCTCGGCATGGGCCCCACGGGACTTTATCTGGGCTTCGCCGTGGGGTTGTCGTCGGCCGCCGTGCTGCTCATCCGCCGCATCCGCCGCAGCGTCCGGAAACTCCGTGCGGGCAATTGAAATTTTTTTCGTATCTTTACGCAAATTATGCCTACGATGGATACCGAAAAACCGCATAACAACAGATTCAAACCCGAAATAGGCCGCGGCTGCGCCTTCTGCGACTGCGGCTCCGAAGTCGAAGCGAAGCCCTGCGACGGCTGCTTCAAACTCCACGAGACGGCGTGGCTCGAGGAGTACCCCGTCAATGTCCCGAGCGACATCGTCGAGGTGCGCTTCAAGAACACCCGCCGCTCGTTCTACCAGAATGTCAATAACCTGCCGCTCAAACGGGGCGACATCGTGGCCGTGGAGGCTTCGCCCGGCCACGACATCGGCATCGTCTCGCTCACGGGCGACCTGGTCGCGCGGCAGATGCGCCGCACGGGCTTCAACCCCTACAACGGCGAGTTCAGGAAGATCTACCGCAAGGCCAAGCCCTACGACATCGAACGCTGGCAGGAAGCCATCGCCCTCGAACACGAGACGATGATCGCCTCGCGGCAGATCGCCGCCGACATGGGACTGAACATGAAGATCGGCGACGTGGAGTACCAGGGCGACAAGATCAAGGCCATCTTCTACTATATCGCCGACGAGCGCGTGGACTTCCGCGAGCTGATCAAGGTCTTCGCCGAGCGGTTCCACATACGGATCGAGATGAAGCAGATCGGCGCACGGCAGGAGGCGGGCCGCATCGGCGGGCTCGGCGCCTGCGGCCGCGAGCTGTGCTGCGCCTCGTGGATGTCGAGCTTCTCGAGCGTCACGACGGGCGCCGCGCGCGTGCAGGACATTTCGCTCAACCCGCAGAAGCTGGCCGGGCAGTGCTCGAAACTCAAGTGCTGCATGATGTACGAATACGACGCCTATGTGGACGCCCGCAAGGAGTTCCCGCGCCTGCGCGAACCCCTACAGACGATCGACGGCGAGTGGTTCCTCGTCAAGAGCGACGTGCTGGCCGGCACGATGACCTTCTCCTCGTCGAAGGAGGCGATGGTCAATGCCACGACGCTTCCCGTCTCCCGCGTCAGGGAGATTCTCGCCCTGAACCGTCAGGGCAAGAAGCCCGACCGGCTGCAACACGCCGACTCGCTGCGCGACGAGCCCGAGGAGCCGACCTACCGCGCCGAGGAGGACAGCATCACCCGTTTCGACCAGGCCAAACGCCGCAAACGGGGCGGACGTAACCGCGGCCGCGGCGAGAAGACGCCCCAGGGCGAAACGCAGAGCGCCGCTCCGCAGCAGCAGCGCCGCGACGGCGGCGAAAACACCGGAGAGCGCAGCGACCGCAGCCGTCCCGCACGCGAAGGGGGCCGCGGGGAGCGCCGCAGCCGCCGAGGAGAGCGTCCGCGCAACGGCGAGGAGCGTCCGAACGACGACGCCGGAAACACCCCGCGCAGCGAAGGCCGCGAGCCGAAGGCTGCCGACCGCGACGACAACCGCGCACAGCGCACCGAATCCCGCACGAACGACGCCCCGCGCGATCGGGGCGAGGGCAACCGCTCCCGCCACAACCGCAACCGGCGGCGCGGCGGAGGCAATGCGCCGGGCGGGAGCGGCGGCAATCCGGACGGGGGACGCTCCGGAAAGGGCGACGCCCCGGCCGGCGGAGGAGGCAATAACGGCGGCGGGCGCGACAATGGCGGCGGCACACCGGGCGGCAACGGTCCGGTATCCGGAGGCAACGGCAACAACGGCGGCACGCCGCCGCAGAACGCATAACACCCGCAGGCCGTGAAACGCATCGTCCGGCGTATCGCTTCTCCGGCGGCTGCGATTGCGGCGGTCGCTGCGGCCGGAGGCTGCACGCAGCCCTTCCGGTCGAACGCCGCGGACACCGATCCGGTCTCGTGGAAGGACCCGGCCGGAATCGTGCTGGCGAACGCCGACACGACGTCGCTGCGCGACCTGACCCTGTTCCTGCGCTGCAACGACCGCTTCGGCGAGGATACGCTGACACTGCGCATCGCCACGACGACACCCGATTCGCTGCGCTTCGAGGAGTTTTTCCGCATAACGTCTCCGCGCACGAACGGTCCGGCAGCCATCGCCCGCGAAATCGCCGTACCCTACCGCCGCCGCGTCCGTTTCGCACGGGAGGGCGACTACCGCATGACGATCGCACCGACACGGCCCGTGCGCGGGATCGAAGCCGTCGGGATCGGAACCTCCGACAGCCAATGACAGAATTTCAACCCCGGTCCGCCCGGCAAGGCGGCAGATTCATCCGGTTATGGGAAAAGACAAACTCCGCAAATTCCGCGAAAACCTGACTTTCGACTGTTTCGTACAACCCGAATTCGACGAGGTGTTCCGCCGCGACCACCCGCTCAAGGGACATTGGCACGACTCGTTCTTCCGCAACGACAACCCGATCGTCCTGGAGCTGGGCTGCGGCAAGGGCGAATACACCGTGGCGCTGGCCGAACGCGACCCGTCGCGCAACTACATAGGCATCGACATCAAGGGCGCCCGCATGTGGCGCGGAGCCAAGACCGCGACCGAACGGGGTATGCGGAACGTGGGATTCCTGCGCACGCGCATCGAGTTCATCAACGGGCTCTTCGGCGAAGGAGAGGTCTCGGAGATCTGGATCACCTTCCCCGATCCGCAGCTCAAAACGCGCCGCGCCAAGAAGCGGCTCACCTCGCCGCTCTTCCTCGAATACTACGCCCGCCTGCTCCGGGCCGACGGGACGATCCACCTCAAAACCGACTCCAAGCACCTCTACGCCTACACGAACGAGGTCATCCGCCGCTTCGGTCTGCCCTGCGCGGTCTCGAACCCCGACATCTACGGCTCGGGGTATGCCGACGAGGTGCTTTCGGTGAAAACGGCCTACGAACAGTTGTTCCTCGGCATGGGGCTGCCGATCACCTACACGCGCTTCTCGCTCGGCGGCCGGCGCGAATTCCCCTGGTTCGACTGGGAGGAGGACGAAAAGCCGGAGAAGGACAACGAAGCCGAACGCGGAAACCGCTGACCCGGAACAAAAACGCCGTTTCCGATCTCCGGCCGGCCGCCATGCAGCCGGATTCCCCGTCCGGGGCGGAACCCGTCCGCCTCGCCGATCTTGCCCGACACGATCGAGAAGGTCGCCGCCGGATCCGGAACGCGCTGACGGCAAGTCCTCCAAACGGCGAATCGGCGCCGCCCTGGAACGGGCGGCGCCGATTCGCATTCCGACAGACATGTCCGCCGCTTCGGACTACTCCAGACCGAGCAGCTCCATGATCCGGCGGGCCAGTTCCGTGTTGTCCATCACGCCGCGGATGGCATCGGCTCCCGCACCGTAGAGATAGACCGGCACGAGTGTTCCGGTATGTCCCTTCGTCGAGAAGCGGTAGTCGATGCCGCTCTCCGCACGGGTGAAATCGGCATTGCCGCTGGGAATCGTCAGACCGCCCGTCTCGTGGTCGGCCGTCACGACGACCAGCGTTCCGGGCGTGCGGTCGGCGAAGTCCATCGCCGCGGCCACCGTCCGGTCGAAATCGCGCATCTCGGCCAGCAGCCGTTCGGCGTCGTTGCCGTGGCATGCGCCGTCGATCAGCGAACCTTCGATCATCAGCAGGAATCCCCCGCCGCGCTCGCCGGCAATCCCTTCGAGCAATTCCATCGCCTTGCGCGACGCGCGCGGCAGGAAATCGCCCCGCTCGGAGACCGCGAATCCGTCGAACTCCTTCTCGTCCACGGCGCAAAGCAACCGCCCCGACGAGACCTCCTCGGCCTCGTCGAGCGACTGCACGACCCGGTATCCGCGCCGGGCGAACGCCTCGGCATAGGTTCCGCCCTCGTCGCAGGGCTTTTGCAGATTCCGCCAGCCGCCGCCCAGCATCACGTCGATCCCCGACGAAAGCATGTCGCGCGTGATGGCCTCCGTCTCCCCGCGGTTTCCGACATGCGCGTAGAACGCCGCGGGTGTCGCATGCTGCAGGTAGGTCACCACGGCCAGGCCCGTGGCCATATCCCGCTCCGCGGCGCGCTCCATCATCGAATGCAGCGCATTCCCTTCGGGATCGAGCCCCAGCACGCTGTTGTTCGTCTTCCCGCCCGTCGCCAGCGCCGTACCGGCCGCCGCCGAATCGGTGACGCGGTTGTTGGCCGAGTAGGTCGAGATGAGCGCCACGCCCTCGGCCCGGTCGAAGGCCGTGGGTTCATAGCCGTTTTCGATCTTGAGCATCGACACCTGCGCCAGCCCCATGCCGTCGCCGATCAGATAAATCACATTGCGCACGCCTTCCGCGGAGGTCTGCGCCGCCAGGCTCCCCGCCGAAAGCAGAAAAGCCGCCAGAAAAAGTATCGTTTTCTTCATAACGGAAACAAAGTTAGCGATATTGAGCGAACTTTTTACTACATTTACGCAACTTTAACCGCATCGTAACTCCTATGGATGTAAAGATCGCACCCGACTGGAAAGAGCTGCTGGCTCCCGAATTCGAGAAACCCTATTTCGTCGCCCTGACCGATTTCGTCCGGCAGGAATACGCCACGCGACGCATCTACCCGCGCGGCAGCAACATCTTCCGGGCTTTCGACAAATGCCCGTTCAACCGTCTGAAGGTGGTCATCATCGGGCAGGACCCCTACCACGGCCCCGGGCAGGCCAACGGCCTCTGCTTCTCGGTGGCGGACGGCATTCCCTTCCCGCCGTCGCTGCAAAATATCTTCAAGGAGGTCTCCGACGACACCGGAACGCCCGTCCCCGCCTCGGGCAACCTCGACCGCTGGGCCGAACAGGGCGTGCTGCTGCTGAACTCCGTGCTGACGGTCCGCGCCCACGAGGCGGCCTCGCACGCAGGCCGCGGCTGGGAGACCTTCACCGACGCCGTGGTCCGCGCCATCGCCGAACGCAAGGAGGGCATCGTCTATATGCTCTGGGGCAGTTACGCCCAGCGCAAGGGCGCCATCGCCGACCCGCAGCGCAACCTCATCCTCAAGGCCGTGCACCCCTCGCCGCTCTCGGTTTACCGGGGATTCTTCGGCTGCCGCCACTTCTCGCGCGCCAACGACTACCTGCGCTCGGCGGGCAAGGAGCCGATCGTCTGGTAGCCCGCTCCGCGACAGGCCGTCCCGCGAAGGGATGCCGCCCGCCGTGCGGTCCGATTCCGGAAACAGCATCCCGGCGTTTCCGCACCTTCCGACGCCCCCGCATCCGCTCTCCGCGATGCGGGGGCATCGCATAAAGACGGTATCGGTCCCGCCGCAAAAATCCCGGAATCTCGGTATTGCCCGACTTGCGGAAATGCCGTTTCTTTGCATAGAACCAAAAACACATCAGAGACTATGACCGGAATTTTTTACGGCAGCACGACCGGATCGACCGAGGCCGTCGCACAGGACATCGCCAAACAGCTCGGCATCGCGGATGCCGACGTACACAACGTGGCCGACGCTTCGGCCGACGAAACCGACAAATACGACCTGCTGGTCCTCGGTTCCCCGACCTGGGGCAACGGCGACCTGCAGGACGACTGGTACGGGTTCCTCGACCGGCTGAAGACCCGAGACCTGACCGGCAGGAAGGTCGCCCTGTTCGGCTGCGGCGACAGCGGCTCCTACCCCGACACCTTCTGCGACGCCGTAGGGCTGCTCTACGAGGAGCTGCAACCGACCGGATGCATTTTCGTCGGCTCCTACGAACCCGTGGGATACGACGTCACGGACTCGCTCGTCTGCGCCGACGGCAGGTTCGTAGGGCTGGCCATCGACGAAAGCGCCCCGGACAAGACCGAAGAACGCGTCGCGGCATGGTGCCGGCTGCTCAGAACCGAAGAATAGCCATGAGCGCCGAAGAGTTCCACCGCTACGACTCGATGAAGCTGTTCCTGCACCAGATCTACGAGTTCCGGAAGGGCGTGCGCAACCTCGTGCTCTGCACCATGTGCCGCACGTGCGCCTCGCTGCTCGCCGAACGGCTCGAACGTCAGGGCATCGGCTACCTCATTCAGGAGGTGGCGGGCAGCAAGGTGAACCTCTATTTCGGCAACCGCCGCTGCCTCGATGCCGTAGCGACATTCATCCACAAACCGCTCAACCGGCTCTCGCCCGAGGAGGATTTCATGCTCGGCACCATGCTCGGCTACGACATCGCGGGACAGTGCGAACGCTACTGCAAGCGTCTCCGGGAACAGGCATAGGAATCCGGGTATCCGGACACAAGTCCCGGATGCGGACATACATACGCCCCGCCGCGAGGAACGCTCCGTCCGCCGGAGCCTCTCCCGCACGACGAAACGGCCCCGGAGCGAATCGCTCCGGGGCCGTTTTCTCGCTCCGATCCGGGGTTATCCCAGATAGGACTTCAGGAGCTTCGACCGCGACGAATGACGCAGGCGGCGGATCGCCTTCTCCTTGATCTGACGCACGCGCTCGCGCGTGAGGTCGAACTTCTCGCCGATCTCCTCGAGGGTCATCTCCGAGCAGCCGATGCCGAAGAAATACTTGATGATGTCGCGCTCGCGCTCGGTGAGCGTCTCCAGCGCGCGGTCCACCTCCGTCGAAAGCGACTCGTTAATCAGCCCGCGGTCCGCATTGGGCGAATCGGGATTCACCAGCACGTCGAGCAGCGAGTTGTCCTCGCCGTCGGCGAACGGGGCATCTACCGAGACATGACGGCCGGCGACACGCAGCGTGTCGGTCACCTTCTCCTTCGGAAGCTCCAGCTCCGAGGCCAGCTCTTCGGGCGACGGCGTGCGCTCGTGCTCCTGCTCGAAGCGGGCGAACGCCTTGTTGATCTTGTTGAGCGAGCCGACCTGGTTCAGCGGCAGGCGCACGATGCGCGACTGCTCGGCCAGAGCCTGGAGAATCGACTGGCGGATCCACCACACGGCGTAGGAAATGAACTTGAAACCGCGGGTTTCGTCGAACTTCTCGGCGGCCTTGATAAGCCCCAGGTTCCCCTCGTTGATGAGGTCCGGAAGGCTCAGACCCTGATTCTGGTATTGTTTGGCGACGGAGACCACGAACCGCAGGTTCGCCTTGGTGAGTTTCTCCAGCGCCTCCTGGTCTCCTTTCTTGATCCGTTGGGCGAGTTCCACCTCCTCCTCGACCGTGATGAGCTCCTCCTTGCCGATCTCCTGCAAGTACTTGTCCAGCGACGCGCTCTCGCGGTTGGTGATGGATTTCGTGATTTTTAACTGACGCATCTTCTTATCTGTACTCCAAAAAAGTTAATCTTCCGCATGAAAAACCCGCCCGGACCGCCGCCGGCTACTCCACAAGCATATAGCTTGCCGAGCGGCCGTTGGGATAGATGCCGTCGATCGAGCGGATCTTCTCGGTCATGCGCTCCATGTCCGAGAGCGAGTAAACCGGCGCGTCGTTGATGTGCGTAATCACGAATCCCTGCTTGACACGGGCACGGGAGAGGATTCCGCCCTGCTTGACGCCGACCACCTGCACGCCGCCCCGAATGTCGAGCTCGCGGCAGAGTTTCGTGCCCGCGTCGGCGAATTTGCCGCCCAGAGCCTCGACCACATCGACGTCCTCCTTGGTGATCAGTTCCGTTTTACCTGCCTTATTACGCAAAGTGACGTCGATTTGTTTCACGTCGCCGTCTCTTTTTACCGACAATTTCACCTTGTCGTTGGGACGGTGGCGTGCGATCTGCTCCTGCAGCGTCGCGGCATCGTTGATTTTCAGACCGTCGATCTCCACGATCACGTCGCCCTTGCGGATGCCCGCCTCCGAAGCCGAGCCGCCCTCGGTCACGCCGGCCACATAGACGCCGCCGATCTCCTTGATGCCGAGTTCCTCGCCCTCGCTGTCGATGAAGTCCTGATCCACGGGACGGAACATGATGCCCAGCATGGCGCGCTGCACGACGCCGTACTCCTTCAGATCGACCACTACCTTGCGCACGATCGACTCCGGAATGGCGAACGAATAGCCGATGTAACTGCCTGTCTGCGATTTGATGAGCGTATTGATGCCCACCAGCTCGCCGTGCGTGTTCACCAGCGCGCCGCCCGAGTTGCCGGGATTCACCGCGGCATCGGTCTGGATGAACGACTCGATGCGGAAATCGTTGGGAATGGCCCCCAGATTACGCGCCTTGGCGCTCACGATGCCGGCCGTGATGGTCGATTGCAGGTCGAAGGGCGAACCGATGGCCAGCACCCACTCGCCCAGCCGCAGCGCATCGGACGAACCGAACGGCAGCGTCGGCAGGTCGTCGGCGTCGATCTTCAGCAGCGCCACGTCCGTCGCCGAATCCGTGCCGACGAGCTTGGCGTCGAACGTCCGCCCGTCGTTGAGCTTCACGCGCAGCTTCGAGGCGCCGTCCACCACGTGGTTGTTCGTCACCACATAGCCGTCCTTCGAAATGATGACGCCCGAGCCTCCGGCCCGCTGTTCGCGGTAACGCGGCCGTCCGTCGCCGTAACCGTAGTCCTGCGGAATGCCGAAGAACTCGAGGAACGGGTCGTAGCCGCGGCGCTGCGGCATCTCGACCTGCTGGATGGCCTCGATATTGACCACGGCCTTCACCGCGTTCTCGGCGGCATACGTCAGGTCGGGATACTTGTCGCTCTGGTACGACGTGAAATGCGTGCCCAGCGCCGGGGTACGCTCCACTTCGCGTTCGATATACTTCACCTCGCCGCCGCGCCCGCCGCTCACGGCCCAAGCCGTCACGCCGCCCGCCGCAGCCGCGACGGCGATAGCTCCCAAAAACAAAAATGCCTTTTTCATAATGAATCGAAATGTTTAGGTTCTAATTATCATTCGGAGGCAACTTCATCCATAAGCGAATCGTTTTTCAAGCCGGGTTTGCAGGACAAACGCACCCGCCCGGCCGGTTAGTATGTCCGTCCGGCACAAAAATCGGGGCATCCCCGACGGACGCCCCGATTCCATTGCCTTACAGACCGTTACAGGCCGAACTCTTTTTTGATGGCATCCACCGCGTCGAGTTTCTCCCAGCCGAAGTACTCGATCTCGCGCTCGGTCTCCGCACCGTTCTCCCAGACCTTCTCCACCCGTTTGTAGGGACGGTTTCCGAAGTGTCCGTAGGAGGCCGTGGCCTCGAAGATCGGGTTTTTCAGCCCGAACCGCTTCACGATGGCCGCCGGACGCAGGTCGAAGAGCCGGCCGACGCGGCGCGCGATCTCACCGTCGGTCATCCCCGCGATGGCCGCCGGGCGCTCCGAACGGTAGGTATCGACATAGACCGAGAGCGGCTCGGCGATGCCGATGGCGTAGGAAAGCTCCACGAGCACCTCGTCGGCGACGCCCGCCGCCACGAGGTTCTTGGCGATATGCCGCGCGGCGTAGGCCGCCGAACGGTCCACCTTCGAGGAATCCTTGCCCGAGAAGGCGCCGCCGCCGTGCGCGCCCCGGCCGCCGTAGGTATCGACGATGATCTTGCGGCCCGTGAGGCCCGTATCGCCGTGAGGGCCGCCGATGACGAACTTGCCCGTGGGATTCACGTGCAGGATGTAGTCGCCCGTCAGCAGCTCGGAGAGCTTGTCGCCGGCCCGCTCCAGACGCGCCTTGACGCGCGGGATGAGGATCGTGCGCACGTCCTCGCGGATCGTCTCCTGCATCCTGCGCTCGGCCTCCTTCTCCGTGAGGCCCCCGCCCGGAAGGATGAACTCGTCGTGCTGCGTCGAGACGACGATCGTATGCACGCGCAGCGGCTTGCGCGTCCGCTCGTCGTATTCGATGGTCACCTGCGACTTCGAGTCGGGCCGCAGGTAACGCATCACCTCGCCCTCGCGGCGGATCGCCGCCAGCTCCTTGAGAATGACATGCGAGAGGATCAGCGTCGCAGGCATCATCTCGCGCGTCTCGTTGCAGGCGTAGCCGAACATGATCCCCTGGTCGCCGGCCCCCTGCTCCTCCTCGGCCTCGCGCACGACGCCCCGGTTGATGTCGGGCGACTGCTCGTGAATGGCAGACACCACGCCGCACGAGTTGCCGTCGAAGCGGTACTCGCCCTTCGTGTAGCCGATGCGGTTGATGACGCGCCGCGCCACGCCCTGCACGTCCACGTACGCCTCCGAGCGCACCTCGCCCGCCACGACCACCAGTCCCGTGGTGCAGAGCGTCTCGCACGCCACCTTCGAATTGGCGTCGTGACGCAGGAATTCGTCCAGAATGGCGTCGGAAATCTGATCGGAGACTTTATCGGGATGCCCCTCGGACACCGATTCCGATGTAAACAAAAAGCCCATTGTTATCCGTTTTTTAGGGTTAAACGTATAAAATGGGAAAAATTGGCTGTTGGAATAAAAAACGTGCTGTTTTAGCGATTTTTTATTGTGGTTGCAAGCAGTCCAAATCTTTCCACATTCCCCCGCCCGACAGACGGGAGGACAAAGGTACGCATTTTTTCCGGAACCGCAAAATCCGGCCGCGGTTTTCCGCGAAAACGGGAATCCGGCGGAACGGGTCCTCGCCCCGTTTCCGTCGCCGCGCACCGGCATCCGGACCGGCCATGAAACGCCGCCTGCCGACCGCGCCCGGGTTCGCAGAACGAAAAAGCCACCGCGGAAGCGGTGGCTTTCATCATTCATATCGAGGTGCGCCAAAACTACCGCCCCAGCATCTTCTTCACTTCGGCCGCCACGGTCTCGCCGTTGTAACCGAACTTCTCGTCGAGGACCTTGAAGGGGGCCGAATAGCCGAAATGGTTCAGACCGTGGATCGTCCCCGCATCGCCCACGAGGCCCCGCAGGTTCACCTCGAGCCCCGACGTCATGCCGTAACGCGGCAGTCCCGCAGGCAGCACGCTCTCCTGGTAGGATTTGGGCTGGTCGCGGAAAAGCCCCTCGCTCGGAACGCTCACCACACGCACGGGGATTCCCTCCGCCGCGAGCAGCCCGGCGCCCTCGGCGAGCGTCGAGACCTCCGAACCCGACGCGATGAGCACGGCGGCGGGCTTGGCGGCGTCCATCACCACGTATCCGCCCTTGGCTATCTGCGCGGCCTCCTCGCGGCGGCTCGTGGCGAGCGTCTTCAGACTCCGGATATTCTGACGCGACAGCACGAGCGCCACGGGACGCTGCTCCTCGAGCGCGAGCTTCCACGCCATGACGGTCTCGTCGCCGTCGGCCGGACGCAGCACGAGCATCGACCGCTCGCCGCGGTGGTTGCGCACGTGTTCCATCAGCCGGATCTGCGCCTCCTGCTCGACGGGCTGGTGCGTCGGGCCGTCCTCGCCCACGCGGAACGAGTCGTGCGACCAGACGTAGATGACATGCAGGCGCATCAGCGCCGAGAGGCGGACGGCCGGCTTCATGTAGTCCGAGAAGACGAAGAACGTGCCGCACACCGGAATCACGCCGCCGTGCAGCGCCATGCCGTTCATCACGCACGCCATCGTCAGCTCCGAAACGCCGGCCTGGAAGAACTGCCCCGAGAAATCGCCCTTCACGAAGGCCCGGGTCTTCTTGAGGAACCCGTCCGTCTTGTCCGAATTGGACAGGTCGGCCGACGAGACGATCATGTTCCCTACCTTCTCGGCGTAAACGCCCAGCACCGCGGCCGAAGCCGCGCGCGTCGCCACGTCGGGCTTCACCTCGATCGTCTTGTAGTCGATCTCGGGAAGCTCGCCCGAGAAGAACCGGTCCATCCTGCGCGCCAGCTCCTTATGCTCCGCGCGCCACGACTTCTCGACGGCGGCCTGCTGCGCGGCCCAAGCCCGCAGCGCCTCGCGCCGCTCGGCGAACACCTCGCGGCTCTCGTCGAAGACGGCGAACGGATGTTCGGGATCGCCCCCCAGATTGCGGATCGTGGCCCCGATGTCCGCCCCGGCGGCCGTGAGCGGCTGGCCGTGCGTCGAGACCTTGTCCTCGAAGCTCTCTCCGGCGGGCCCCCGGGCCCCCTTGCCCATCACCGTCCGGCCGATGATGAGCGTCGGCCGCTCCGTCTCGCTCTCGGCGGCGACCAGCGCCTCGCGGATCGCGTTGATGTTGTTGCCGTCGATCGAGAGCACGTTCCAGCCCCACGCCTCGTACTTCATGGCGACGTTCTCGGTGTCCACCTCGTCCACCTTGGTCGAGAGCTGCACGTTGTTCGCATCGTAGTACATGACGAAATTCGAAAGCCCCAAATGCCCCGCGATGCGGCCCACGCCCTGCGAAATCTCCTCCTCGACGCTGCCGTCCGAAATGTAGGCATAGGTCCGGTGCGCCGTCCACTCGCCGAAGCGCGCCGCAAGGAACCGTTCGGCGATCGCGGCGCCCAGCGCCATGGCGTGCCCCTGTCCCAGCGGGCCCGAGGTGTTCTCCACGCCGCGCAGCACGTCCACCTCGGGGTGGCCGGGCGTCACGCTGCCCCACTGCCGGAGCGACTGCAAGTCCTCGGTCGTATAGTGTCCGGCCAGCGACAGCGTCGCATAGAGCATCGGCGACATGTGCCCCGGATCGAGGAAGAAGCGGTCGCGGTGCGGATAGGCCATGTTGTCGGGATCGTATCGCAGGAATTCGGCGAAGAGGACCGTGATGAAGTCGGCGCCGCCCATCGCGCCGCCCGGGTGTCCCGATTTCGCCTTTTCGACCATCGCGGCCGACAGGATGCGGACGTTGTCGGCGACGCGCGTAAGTTTGGAATTTGTAGAAGACATGAAGTTAGCGTTTTATAAGTTCTGTATATCTTGTCGGTCCGTTCGGCGGAGCGGCGTCGGGGACCGGCCGGGGTCTCTCCGGCCGGACCGTCCCCGGGGCGTCATCCCACCTGCTTGAGCTCCCGCATGTTCGCCTTCTCGACCTTCTTCCGGGCGTAAGGCAGCGAAACGGTGAATTTCCGTGTGTCGGTCGAAGGCAGCTCGAACATGGTGTCCATCATGATCGCCTCGCAGATCGAACGCAGGCCGCGGGCGCCGAGCTTGAACTCGACGGCCTTGTCCACGATGTAGTCGAGCACCTCCTCGTCGAAGGTAAGCTCCACGCCGTCCAGCTCGAAGAGCCGCACGTACTGCTTGACGATGGCGTTCTTCGGCTCCGTGAGGATCGAACGCAGCGCCGCCTTGTCGAGCGGCTGCATGTAGGTCAGCACCGGAAGACGGCCCACCAGCTCGGGAATCAGCCCGAACGACCGGAGGTCCTGCGGCGTGACGTACTGCATCAGGTTGCCGCGGTCGATCGGATCGGCATTGAGCCGTCCGTAGCCCATGGCGCGCGTATTGAGCCGCTGGGCGATGCGTTTCTCGATCCCGTCGAACGCGCCGCCGCAGATGAAGAGGATGTTGCGCGTATCGACCTGGACGAATTTCTGCTCGGGATGCTTGCGGCCGCCCTGGGGCGGGACGTTCACCACCGTGCCTTCGAGAATCTTGAGCAGCGCCTGCTGCACGCCTTCGCCCGAGACGTCGCGCGTGATGGAGGGGTTGTCGCCCTTGCGGGCGATCTTGTCGATCTCGTCGATGAAGACGATGCCGCGCTCGGCCTGCGCCACGTCGTAGTCGGCCACCTGCAACAGCCGCGAGAGGATGCTCTCGACGTCCTCGCCCACATAGCCCGCCTCCGTGAGGACCGTCGCATCGACGATCGTGAAGGGAACCTTCAGCAGCCGGGCGATCGTGCGGGCCATGAGCGTCTTGCCCGTGCCCGTGGGCCCCACCAGGACGATATTCGACTTGTCGAGCTCCACCTCGTTCTCCTTCGGGGCGTACATGAGCCGCTTGTAGTGGTTGTAAACCGCCACGGACATGTAACGCTTCGCCGCGTCCTGTCCGATGACGTACTGGTCGAGGAACGCCTTGATCTCGGCCGGTTTGAGCAGCTCCTCCATCCTGAGCGGAGCCGCGGCGGCGCGCTGCCGTCCCGGAACGATGTCGTTGTCGAGCATGATCTTGTAGCCGTTCTCGATGCACTTGTTGCAGATCGAGGCGCCGTTCGCTCCCTGGAACATGATCTCCACCTCCGAGCGCCGGGCGCCGCAGAACGAGCAGTTGTCGCCGCCGCGGGAGGCATTGTTGTTGCCGTTTTTATTCTGTGCCATGCAAGGTTACTTTTCGCGTTTGGAGAGCACTTCGTCGATCAGGCCGTACTCCTTGGCCTCCCTGGCCGACAGCCAGTGGTCGCGGTCGGCGTCCTTCTCGATCTTGCGGATCGAGACGCCCGAATGCGCCGCGAGGATCTCATACAGCTCGCGTTTGGTCTTCAGGATTTCGCGGGCCGTGATCTCGATGTCCGAGGCCTGCCCCTGCGCCCCGCCCAGCGGCTGATGGATCATCACCCGCGAGTGCGGCAGCGCCGAACGCTTGCCCTTGGCGCCCGCCGCGAGCAGCACGGCGCCCATCGAGGCCGCGAGGCCCGTGCAGATGGTCGCCACGTCGGAGCTGACCAACTGCATCGTGTCGTAGATGCCCAGCCCGGCCGAGACGGACCCGCCGGGCGAGTTGATATAGATCTGGATGTCCTTCTCCGGATCGACCGACTCGAGGAACAGCAGCTGCGCCTGAATGATATTGGCCGCATCGTCGTAGATCGGGGCGCCGAGGAAGATGATGCGGTCCATCATCAGGCGCGAGAAGACGTCCATCGTGGCGACGTTGAGCTGCCGCTCCTCGATGATCGTCGGCGAGACGTATGCGGCGCTCGCCGAGCGGAAGTCGTGCAGCCTGAGCGAGCCGATGCCGCAGTGCAGCCGGGCGTATTTTTCAAATTCGGAAGTCATGTCAATTTCGTTTTCAGTCAAAAAAAGGACTTTGCAAACTTCAAGCCTGCAAAGTCCAAAGATAGGTATTTTTTCGCAGAGTTCCGAGCCTTTTTGCGAATGCAGTCATCATTCCGCCGTTTTATCGCTGTTTTTCCGGCCCGGAAAGAGGGCGGAAACCGCCCTGTCGCCGGGTATCCCCCCCCGAAAGCACGGCTCCGGCAGCCTGTTTCCGGCCGCGGGAGAGACCGGCGGCTCCGTGCTAAAGCGCCTGCGCCAGCTTGGCGAAATCGTCGGCGGAGACGGACTTCTCCGTCACCTTGACCTTCGACTTCACGTCCTCGACGACCTTCGTCTCGTAGAGCTTCTCGTAAATCTTCTGCCCCTGCTCCTTGTCGGCGAGAATCTTCCCTGCGTAGCCGGCGAGCATGTCCTCGGGAGCCGACGGCATGCCGTACTGCGCGAACTGCGCGGCGGCCAGCGCCTTGGCTTCGGCCTCGGCCTCCTCCTTGCTCACCGAGAGGTTGTCGGCCTTGATGAAGTGCTTCTGGAGGTAATTCCACGTGAACATCTTGAGGAACTGGTCGAAATCCTTCTCGATCTCCTCCATCGTGAACTTGCCCTCGTTGATGGTGTAGAGCCAGCGCTTGAGGAACGCCTCGGGCATCTTCAGGCCGGCCTTCTTGACCAGGTAGTTGCGCACCTCGAGCGTAAAGAGGTAGTCGCTCTCGCGGCGCAGCTCCGACTCGATCTGGGCGTCGATGAACTTCTCGAACTCCTCGGCCGTCTTGACGTTGCCCGCGGGGAAAGCCATCTTGAAGAACTCCTCGTTGAGCTCCGGCTCGGCGAACTTGCGGATCTTGGTGATCTCCAGTTCGAACTCGGGATTGATGCCCTCCAGCTCGTGCTCCTTGACCTGAAGGCAGGCGGCGCGCTGCGAAGGGTTCTTGTAGAGCTCATTGACGTTCACCTTCGTCTTGAAGCCCACCTTCTTGCCGACGAAGGGCTTGCGCTCCTCCTCCGACATGGAGATCAGCCCCACGTAAGCGTCCTCGACCTTCATTTCGCCGTTGTCGAGCGTCACGGTCAGCGCCTCGTCCGAAGAGACCTTCTCAGCGTCCACCAGACGGCCGAAGCGACGCAGGAAGTTCGAGCGGTAGTCCTCGTGCATCTTCTTGTCCACCTTGATCTTATGGTAGGTCAGCTTATCCTTGTCCGAAAGCTCCAGCTTGATCTCGGGAGCCTCGCCGATCTCGAACACGAACTCGAACTCGGTTCCGTTCTCGAAATCGAAGTCGCCCTGCTCCTCGGAAGGGATGACGTCGCCCAGGTAGTCGATGTTCTCCTTCTGGAGGTATTCGAAGACGGAGTTCGACGCCTTGCGGTACGACTGCTCGGCCAGCACGCCCTTGCCGTACATTTTCCTGATGAGGCTCATCGGAACCATGCCCGGACGGAAACCCGGGACGTTGGCCTTGCGCTTGTACTCGCGCAGCGCCTTGTCGACCTCCTGCGCATAATCCTGCTCGCCCACCGTAACCTTGATGAGCGAGGTGTTCTGCTCGCGTTGTTCTCTTACGATATTCATATTGAATCGGTTGTTGTATTGTTTCTTACCTCTCGGAATCGGCCTGCAAAGATACGAAATAAAGAATTAACGGCAATGCGAATCCGACAAATATTTTCCTCCGCCTCTCCGCGCCGCGCACCGGGCGGAAGGCCGCTGCGGGGAATCCCCGCCGGAGGCGACGGCGCGCCGCTACTCCGCGAGCCAGCCGCGCAGCGTGGCGACGGCCTCGCGGCGCATCGAGTCGGGCAGCGTGGCGATCCGCGTGCGGTGGCTGCCGCCGGGCTGCACGAAGGCCTTCATGTTGCGCTTGCCGGGCGTCGCGGCCCACGCCGCGCCGGGAGCCGTCCACGGATCGTCGCCGCCGTAAATGAAGATCATCCGTGGGTCGTTCCTCTTCAGGTAGCGGGTGATCTTGCGGCCGAGTTTCTTCGAGAACTTCGTACCCCGCAGCTCCTCGGGCAGGAACAGCCGGCGCAGGTAGTCCCGCGTATCGACCGACGTGTACTCGCGGAACGGCTCGGCATCGTAGGGATAGTAGCCCAGCTCGCGGGCCGCCTGCACGAAGAAGGGCGCCTGCGCGTTGCCGGAGGAGAAGTAGTCGGGTCCGGCATTGGCCACGAGGAAATCGAGCACCTCCTCGTCGGAAGCCTCCGCCGAAGGGAGCTTCTCCGGATCGAATCCCCACTGCCACAGGGAGAACCCCAGCTCCAGGGTGCAGTAGTCGAAGATCTCCTCCACGGGGACCCGGAACGCGTAACCCTTCTGCTCGCAGACCGCGCGGAAGCCGGGCATCAGGTCGGCCTTGCGGCGGAAAACCTCCCGCTGAAACTCCCGGACAGCGGCGCGGCTCTCCGCCGTGCCGACCTGCGCGAGGAACGGCGCGAAGCGCTTGTCCTCCACGGCATGGCACACCGGGCCCACGTAGGGCACGTAAATATCCACGTCACCGGGGAAATAGGCCGCATAGAGCATCGTCGTCGTGCCGCCCTTGCTGATGCCCGAGGCGATCCACTTGCCGGGGTACAGCTCGCCGAAGAGCGTCCGGATGCGATGCAGGTCGCAGGCCGAATTCTCGGCCGTCAGGTAGCGCCAGTCCAGCGGCTCGGGAGTCGAGCGGTCGAAATAGCGGTGCTCGACGAAGACGATGTTCGTATCGAAAAGCTCCGACAGCTCATCGCGGTACTTCTCGGGCAGCGCGAAGTTGGCGTCGTAACCCTGCGTGATGAGCACCGTGGGACGGTCCCATCCGACGTGCATCACCACCACGCGCTGCAAGAAGCTCCCCCGCTCGGGATGGCGCCAGTCGAGCGGCTGCGTCAGCATCACCTCGTACTTCCCGGCGAACTCGCCCGCCGGCAGGGCTTTCGTCTCCTCGACGCCTTCGAGCGCGGCGATGCGCTGCCCGACCCGGCCGCCGTCGGCTCCCGACGCCGCGAGGGAGACCGTCGTGAACAGGAGACACAAAAGAGTCAGTCGTTTCCACATAGTATCGTTCGGATCAAAGGTTTGAACGGACAAAGATAGGTAAAATTCACCGCTTCGCAATACAAATATGCAGCTCCGGCGCGGAACTATGCCGCAAAAAACGTATCTTTGCACGATTATTCTCCATCGCATACATGAACAGAACCGCATATCTGCTCGCCGCCGCGCTGCTGCTGGCTTCCTGCGGCGGCTCCGCGGCCCGCACCGGACGCGCCGGGGACACGACGCGCACGGCCGCGGCGGCCGAACCCGTCCACTACACCTACCGCGTGAAGGCGGTCCATCCCCATTCGACCTCGGCCTACACGCAGGGGTTGTTCTTCGCCGAAGGACTGCTGTGGGAAGGCACGGGGCAGTACGGGCAGTCGGTCGTGCAGCGGACCGACCTGGCGACGGGACGCACGGAGGTGCTCTTCCGGCTCCCCCGCTCGGAGTTCGGCGAAGGCATCGCGCTCGTCGGCGGCGAACTGTTCCAACTCACCTGGCAGTCGAACACGGCCCACGTTTACGACCCGGAGAAACGCACCGGGCTACGCGACCACCGCTACGCCGGCGAGGGATGGGGGCTGACGACCGACGGCGAGAAGCTCTACATGACCGACGGCACGGCGAATCTCTACACGATCGACCCGGCGACGTTCCGCCGCGAAAGGCGCACGACCGTCACGCTCCGGGGCGAACCCGTGGAGCTGCTCAACGAGCTGGAGTGGATCGACGGCCGCATCTGGGCCAACGTTTACACGACCGACCAGATCGTCATCATCGACCCGGCGACGGGCCGCGTGGAGGGGATCGTCGATCTGCGGGGGTTGCTGCCCGACGAAGACCGCACGCCCGGAACCGACGTGCTGAACGGCATCGCCTACGACGCTGCCACGGGCCGCATCTTCCTCACGGGCAAGAACTGGAGCAAACTCTTCGAGATCGAGCTCGTCCGCCAATAGGCCGCACGGATGCGGCCGCGGACGGACGCTGTTGCGGAGAGCCGCTGCGCACGGACGCCGCCGGACGGCGAAAAAACACGGAAACGGAACATGACAAGCAACAAACTATACGACTGCCTCGACGAGCGCATCCTGCTGCTCGACGGCGGATTCGGCACGATGGTGCAGAGCTACGGCCTCGGCGAGGAGGAGTACCGCGGAGAGCGGTTCCGCCGCTGGGAGGTGCAGCTCAAGGGGTGCAACGACCTGCTTGCGCTGACCCGCCCCGACACGGTGCGCGAGATTCACGAAAAATACCTTCGGGCCGGGGCCGACATCATCACGACCGACTCGTTCAACGCCAACGCCGTGTCGCTGGCCGACTACCGCCTGGAGGGACTGGCCTACGAGATTTCGAAGGCCGCGGCCGCCGTGGCCCGCCGGGCGGCGGACGCCTTCACGGAGCGCAACCCGCTCAAGCCGCGGTTCGTGGCCGGCTCGATGGGCCCGACGAACCGCACCGCCTCGATGTCGGCCGACGTGGCGGACCCCGCGGCGCGCGAAGTGACGTTCCGCCGGCTCGCCGAAGCCTACACGGAGCAGGCGCGGGGCCTGCTGGACGGCGGCGCGGACATCCTGCTGATCGAGACCGTCTTCGACACGCTCAACGCCAAGGCGGCCCTCTACGCCATCAACACCCTCTGCGCCGAACGGGGACAACGGGTTCCCGTCATGGTCTCCGGCACGCTGGCCGACGCCAGCGGCCGCACCCTCTCGGGACAGACCGTCGAAGCCTTCGCCGTCTCCGTGTCGCACGCGCACCTGCTCTCCGTGGGGCTCAACTGCGCCTACGGAGCCAGACAGCTGCTCCCCTACCTCGAACGGCTCGCCGCCGTGGCCGGCGTGCGCGTCTCGGCGCACCCCAACGCCGGCCTGCCGAACGTCATGGGCGGCTACGACGAGACCCCCGCGATGTTCGCCGAGGACGTGGGCGAATACATGCGCCGCGGGCTGGTCAATATCGTGGGAGGCTGCTGCGGCACGACGCCGGCGCACATTTTCGAACTGTCGAAGATCGTCGGCGGCTACGCCCCGCGGCCGCTGCCCGCACCGCGGCACGAAACGGTGCTGAGCGGTCTGGAGCCGCTGCGGATCGTCCCCGAGGCGAACTTCATCAACGTCGGCGAACGCACGAACGTCGCCGGATCGGCCCGTTTCGCCCGCCTCGTGCGCGAAGGCAACTACGAGGAGGCGCTCTCGGTGGCCCGCGCGCAGGTCGAGGCCGGGGCGCAGATCGTGGACGTCTGCATGGACGACGGCCTGATCGACGGGCCGCAGGCCATGCACACGTTCCTCAACCTGATGGCCTCGGAGCCCGAGATCGCCCGCGTGCCGGTGATGATCGACTCGTCGAAGTGGGAGGTGTTGCAGGCCGGGCTGGAGGCGACGCAGGGCAAGGCCGTGGTGAACTCCATCTCGCTCAAGGAGGGCGAGGCGGAATTTCTGCGTCGCGCCCGGGAGATCCGCCGCTACGGCGCCGCCGCGGTGGTGATGCTTTTCGACGAGCGGGGGCAGGCCGACACCTTCGAACGCAAGACGGAAGTGGCCGAACGGGCCTACGCGCTGCTCACCGGCGACGGATTCCCGCCCGAAGACATCGTATTCGACCCCAACGTGCTGGCCGTGGCCACGGGAATCCCCGAACACGACGGCTATGCCAAAGCCTTCATCGACGCGACGCGCTGGATCAAGGAGCACCTCCCCCACGCGAAGGTCTCGGGCGGGGTGTCGAACCTCTCGTTCGCCTTCCGCGGCAACAACGCCGTGCGCGAGGCGATGCACTCGGCGTTCCTCTACCACGCCATCCGGGCCGGAATGGACATGGGCATCGTCAATCCGCAGATGCTCCGCGTTTACAGCGAGATCGAACCCGAACTGCTCTGCCGCGTCGAGGACGTGATCCTTTGCCGCCGGGCCGACGCCGCGGAGCGGCTCACGGAGTACGCCCACGAGGTGCAGCAGACGGCCCAGGCACAGCCGCAGGCTCCCGACGCATGGCGTGCGGGGACGCTCGAGGAGCGTATCGGGCACGCGATGCTCAAGGGCGTGGCCGACTACGTGGAACAGGACGCACTGGAGGGTTACGAAACGCTGGGAAGCCCGATGGCGGTGATCGACACGCTGCTGATGCCCGCGATGGAGCGGGTCGGAGCCCTCTTCGGCGAGGGGAAAATGTTCCTGCCGCAGGTAGTGAAGACCGCCCGCGTGATGAAGCGCGCCGTGGCGGCGCTGACGCCCTACATCGAACGAGGAGCGGAACAGGCGCCGCACAGCGCCGGCAAGGTGCTCATCGCCACGGTCAAGGGCGACGTGCACGACATCGGCAAGAACATCGTCTCGGTGGTGATGGCCTGCAACGGCTACGAAATCCGCGACCTGGGCGTGATGGTCGAATCGGAACGCATCGTGGACGAAGCCGTGGCATGGGGCGCGCAGTGCATCTGCCTGAGCGGACTGATCACCCCGTCGCTCGACGAAATGGCGCACGTCTGCGAGGAGCTGGAGCGCCGCAGGCTGCGCATTCCGGTCATCATCGGCGGCGCGACGACCTCGGACCTCCACACGGCGGTCCGGATCGCCCCGGTCTATTCGGGCGTCGTGGTCCACTCGGCGAACGCCAGCCGCAACAGCCAGATTCTCGCACGGCTGCTCGGTCCCGGCGGCGAGCGGTATGCCGCCGTCGTGAAGGCCGGGCAGGAGACCCTGCGCGGCGAATACCTCCGGCGGGAGGCCGCGCGCGAACTCGTTCCGATCGCCGAGGCGCGCAGGAACGCCCGCCGCACCGCGCCGCACCGTCCCGTGCGGCCGCTCCACCCGGGGCGGATGGTCTTCCCCGACTACGACGTGGCCGATGTCGAACCCTACATCGACTGGAACTTCTTCTTCCCCGCCTGGGGCATGAAGGGCCGCTACCCGGAGATTCTGGACCACCCCGAACAGGGGCCCGAGGCGCGCAGGCTCTTCGACGACGCGCAGGCGCTGCTGGCGCGCATCCGCGACGAACGGCTGCTGACGTTGCAGGCCGTCGCGGGCATCTTCCCCGCCCGTGCGGAGGGCGACGACATCCGGGTGACGGACAGCAAGGGGCGCGAACGGACCCTGGCGATGCTCCGCAACCAGACGCGCGGCGAGGAGAACCGCTCGCTGGCGGACTTCATCGCTCCGGAAGGGGACTGGATCGGCTGTTTCGCCGTGACGGCCGGCATCGGGCTGAAAGAGCTCGCAGAGCGGTTCCGCGCGGAGGGCGACGACTATTCGGCGATCATGGCCAAACTGCTGGCCGACCGCCTGACGGAGGCTTTCGCCGAGGCCGTGCACGCCTTCGTGCGGAGGCAAATGTGGGGCTACGAACAGGGCGACCCGCTCCCTCCCGGGCGGATCGTCCGCGGCGAATACCGGGGCCGCCGCATGGCCTTCGGCTATCCCGCCTCACCCGACCACTCGCTCAAACGGGAGGTCTTCGACCTGCTCGCGGTGGAGATCACGACGGGGATGCGCCTGACGGAGAACTGGATGATCTCCCCGGGCGAGGCGCTCTGCGGACTGTTCTTCGCCGACGCGGAGTACTTCTCCGTGGGCCGGATCGACGCAGAACAACTCCTGGACTACGCCCGCCGCAGGGGCATGGAGGCCGGGGAAGTGAAAAAAATCATTCCGAACAACATCCGATGAACGTACCAGAGATCATAAACGAAGCCATCGCCGCCGGACGCACCCGGTTCGCCTTCGAGCTGCTGCCGCCGCTCAAGGGGGACGGGATGCAGAAGATTTTCGCGGCCATCGACCCGCTGATGCCCTTCGACCCGGCCTATATCAACATCACCTACCACCGCGAGGGTATCAAGGAGACCGCGCTCCCGGACGGCGGCATCGAATGGCACGTCGTGCGCCGCCGTCCCGGCACGGTGGGCATCTCGGCCGCCATCCAGCACCGCTACGGCGTGGAGGTGGTCCCGCACCTGATCTGCGGGGGCCTCTCGAAATACGACATCGAGGACACGCTCATCGACATGGATTTCCTCGGGCTGCACAACGTGCTGGCGCTGCGCGGCGACCGGTCGCAGAACGAACGGCGGTTCATGCCCCACCCGCAGGGACACGCCCACGCGGCGGACCTCGTGCGGCAGATCGCGGCGATGAACCGCGGGGAGTTCGTGGACGGCGAAGTGGAGGAGTGCCACCACTCGAAATTCTCAATCGGCGTGGCCGGCTACCCCGAAGTGCATTTCGAGGCCCGCGACGTGACGAGCGACATCCGCCACCTCAGGGAGAAGATCGACGCCGGGGCGGAGTACGTCATAACGCAGATGTTCTTCGACAACAGCCGCTACTTCGACTTCGTGCGCCGCTGCCGCGAGGCGGGCATCGCCGTGCCGATCATCCCGGGCCTCAAGCCGATCTCGACGCTGCGCCACCTGGAGGTGCTGCCCGAAACCTTCGCCGTGACGCTGCCCGAAGAGCTGGTCCGCGAAGCGAAGGCGCACCCGGAGCACGTGCGCGAAGTGGGCGTGGAGTGGACCGTCGCCCAAAGCCGCGAACTGATGGCCGCAGGCGTCCCCGTGCTCCACTACTATACGATGAGCCGCACGACCAACATCCAGCAGATCGTGAAGGCCCTCTTCTGAGAGGGTCCGGCCGCAAAAGAGACGACAGACCAAACCGATACGAAATGACACCCGTCGAATTCCGCCGCCGGCTGCACGCGCATCCCGAACTCTCGTTCCGGGAGGACGGCACGGCGGCATTCATCGCAGAACAGCTCGCAGAGCTGGGCATCGAACACCGCACGATAGCCCGGACGGGCATTCTGGCACGCATCCCGGGACGCCGGACGACGCCGGACGACCGGCAGGCCGTGGTGCTGCGCGCCGACATCGACGCCCTGCCGATCGCCGAGCGGACCGGATTGGCGTACAGCTCCCGGAACGCAGGGGTGATGCACGCCTGCGGACACGACGTGCACGCGGCGGTGCTCTTCGGCGTCCTGCAACGCCTGGCCGCCGATCCCGACTTCGGCGGCACGCTCCTCGGGCTGTTCCAGCCCGGCGAGGAGTGCAACCCCGGGGGCGCCTCGCTGGTGCTGGCCGAGGACCCGTTCGGGGAGTACGACATCCGGGCGGTGATCGGCGAGCACGTGGAGCCGCAGCTCGAAGTCGGCACGCTGGGATTCCGCGCCGGGAAGTACATGGCCGCGAGCGACGAGCTGCGCCTCCGGGTCCGCGGCACGGGCGGCCACGGCGCGCTGCGCAGCCAGCTCAGGGACCCCGTGGCGGCGGGCGCCGAGCTGCTGACGCGCCTCGTCGCGCTCAACGGCGAGGAGTGCGTGCTCTCGGTGGGCCGCGTGCAGGCCGACGGGGCGACGAACGTCGTGCCCGACGAGCTGTACATGGAGGGCACGCTGCGCACCTTCGACGAACGCGAGCGCGAAATCATCCACCGCCGCATCGCCAACATCGCCGCGGACATCGACAAACGCCACGGCGTGCGCACCGACGTCGGGATCGGCCGCGGCTATCCGTGCGTGGTGAACGACGAAATCCTCGTCAAACGGGCCGTGGCGCTGGCCCAAGAGACGGGGCTGAAGGTCGAGATGCTCCCGCTGCGCACCACGGCCGAGGATTTCGGGTTCTACTGCCGCGTCTATCCGTCGCTGTTCTACCGGCTGGGGGTGGGCGCCGCCGCAGGACGCCCCCACACGTCCTCATTTTCCCCCGACGAGGGGGCCATCGACGCGGGCATCGGCTTCATGGGCCGCCTGGCGTTGCAAATACTCAACAGACAATGAAAAAGCAAAACACCCGCCGCACTCAGCGAAGCGCGGCGAAGACGGACCGGACGTCCGTGATACTGAATCTTTTCCGCGAGGCTCCCAACAACAAGTTCTCGCTCAAGCACCTGGCCTCGGCCTCGGGAGGCGCCTCGAAGGAGGGCCGCCGCGAGACGCTCGAAATCCTCGGGCGGCTCTTCGAGGAGGGGATCGTCGAGGAGTGCGCACGGGAGAAGTACCGCCTCACGCAGAAGCACCTGCCCCACTACGAGGGCGTGGCCGACATGACCTCCTCGGGCGCGGTGTACGTGCGGGTCGAAGGGCTCGAAAACGATATTTTCGTCAATCAGCGCAACGCCTCCAACGCCCTCGACGGCGACCGCGTGGAGGTGGCCGTGATGCACCGCGGCCGCGACGGGAAACTCGAAGGCCAGGTCACGCGCATCGTCGAACGCAACCGCAAGCCCTACGTGGGTGTGGCGGAGGTGGGCGCGCACCAGATCTTCGTGCGCGCCGACTCGCGCCGGATGCCCATGGACATCTACCTGTCGAAACGCATGTGCCCCGACATCCGCGACGGCGAGAAGGTCGTGGTGCGCATCGCCGACTGGCAGCCGGGCAGCAAAAGCCCCGTGGGCGAGCTGGTCGAGCGGCTGGGCATGGCCGGCAACAACGATACGGAGATGCACGCCATTCTGGCCGAATACGAACTCCCCTACCGCTTCGAAGAGGAGGTCGAGCGGGCCGCCGGGGCCATCGACGCCCGGATCACGGCCAGGGAGATCGCCTCGCGGCGCGACTTCCGCGACACGGTGACCTTCACCGTGGACCCGGCCGACGCCAAGGACTTCGACGACGCGCTGTCGGTGCGCAGGGTGCGCGACGGCGTGTGGGAGATCGGCGTGCACATCGCCGACGTCACGCACTACGTCCGCCCGCACTCGACGATCGACGACGAGGCCGTAGAGCGCGGCACGTCGGTCTATCTGGTGGACCGCACCGTGCCGATGCTGCCCGAGCGGCTCTCGAACGAACTCTGCTCGCTGCGCCCCAACGAGACGAGTCTCTGTTTCTCGGCGGTCTTCACGCTCGACGAGAACCTCGAGATCCTCGACGAATGGTTCGGCCGCACGGTGATCCACTCCGACCGCCGATTCACCTACGCCGAGGCGCAGGAGGTGATCGAGACGGGCCGCGGCGACTACGCCGAGGAGATTCTGACGCTCAACCGTCTGGCCCAGGGACTGCGCCGCCAGCGGTTCCGCAACGGCGCGATCTCGTTCGACCGCGAGGAGGTGAAATTCCGGCTCGACGAGAACGGCAGGCCGCTGGGCATCTACTTCAAGGAGCAGAAGGAATCGAACCAGATGATCGAGGAGTTCATGCTGCTGGCCAACCGCCGCGTGGCGGAGTTCTGCAGCCACCGCCGCAGCGAAAAGGGCCGTGCCGTGCCGCGCACGATGGTCTATCGCGTGCACGACACCCCGAGCGAGGAGAAGCTCGACCGGTTCCGGCAGTTCATCCTCCGCTTCGGCCACGTCTTCAAAGCCTCGAAAGGCCGCGCCGTCGCCAGGGAGATGAACAAGCTCTTCGCGCAGATCAAGGGTTCGACCGAGGAGAACGCCGTTTCGACGATGGCCGTGCGCGCCATGGCCAAAGCCTACTACTCGACCGACAACATCGGCCACTACGGACTGGCGTTCCCCTGCTACACGCACTTCACGTCGCCCATCCGCCGCTATCCCGACATGATGGTGCACCGCCTGCTGGCGCACTACCTCGCCGGGGGCAAATCGGCGGACAAGGCCGAAATCGACGCCCTGTGCGAACGGGCGTCGGACCGCGAGGTGATCGCCGCGGAGGCCGAACGCGCCTCGATCAAATACAAGATGGTCGAATTCATGAAGGAGCACATCGGCGAGGAGTTCGAGGGCCACATCTCGGGCCTCACGGAGTGGGGCGTCTATGTGGAGCTGGACGAGACGCACATCGAGGGCATGTCGTTCCTGCGGGACATCGAAGGCGACTACTTCTCCTTCGAGGAGACGACCTACGAAATCGTCGGCCGCGCCACGGGCCGCCGCCTCACGCTGGGCGACGCCGTGCGCATCCGCGTCAAGCGCGCCGACTTGCAGAAGCGGCAGCTCGACTTCGAGCTGCTGCTGCCCGGAGCCCCGGCCCGGCACAAGGGCGGAGACCCCGATTTCCACGGGTCGCGCGGCAGCCACACCGCCGGCGGGAACGGGGCCGGGTCACGCGGCCGGAACGGCGGCGGATCGCACCGCTCGTCGCGCCGGAAAGGAAGGTAGGCCTTCGGCCGGAAAGGCTTGAGGGAACGCCCCGAAGAACGCAGCGCATTCCGGAACCGCACGGCGTATGCCGGACAAATATCCGGATGTCCCGAAAACGGCGATCGCCCCTGCCGCACGATTGTGGCAGGGGCGATCGGTTTCCGGAGGACCCGGCCGCCCGGAGACCCGGCGGGCCTACTCGATCACGGCGGCCCAGCCGCCGTTGCGCACCATCTTCACGGGAATCCGCGTCGAGGCATCGACGATGCGGACGCGGCGCCTGTAATCCATGGCCTGGAGATCGGCATTCACGCCGTCCTCGAACGAAGTCATGCGGAACTTGCGGCCCGCGGGCAGGAAATCCAGCGCGATCTCCGTCTCGAAAGGTTCGTTGTTCGTGAATCCGCCGACGTACCACTTCGCCCCCTTGCGGCGCGCCACGACGAGCTGTTTGCCGCACGCGGCATGCAGGACGCGCAGTTCGTCCCACGTCGTAGGAACCGAGGCGATGAACTCCGCCGAAGGCCGCTCGCGTTCATAGGCCATGGGGCTGTCGGCGAGCATCTGCAACGGAGCCTCGAAGAGCACGTACAGCGCCAACTGGTAGGCCCGGGTTCCCGATCCCATCGGATTGGAGTTGGTTGAACGGTTCTCCTCGGGCTGCGCGGAGAGCATCGCGCCGGGCGTGAAGTCCATCGGCCCCACGGCGTTGCGGATGAACGGCAGCAGGTTGCTGTTCTCGGGCTGGCAGCGCGCCCCCTGCTCCATGCCGAGCACGCCCTCGTAATTGACGAGGTTGGGGTAGGTCCGGAAAAGCCCCTTCGGAGTGTAGGAGCCGTGCCAGTCCACCAGCAGGCGGTGTTCCGCGGCGCAGCGCGTCACGCGCTCGTAATAGGAGACCATCCACTGATCGCTGCGGTCCATGAAGTCGATCTTCACGCCCGCAATGCCCCACTCCTCGAGCTGCCCGAAGAGGCGCTCCATGTCGCGCTCGACGGCCAGCCACGTGAGCCAGAGTATGATCCGGACGCCGCGCTGCCCGCCGTAGGCGACCAGCTCCTCGAGGTCGAGGTTCGGATTGGGGCGGAACACGTCGGTCGTAGATGCCGACCACCCCTCGTCCATGATGATATAGGGAATGCCGTACTCGGCGGCGAAGTCGATGTAACGGCGGTAGGACTCCGTATTGCGTCCGGCGCGGAAATCGACGCCCGTAAGACGCATGCCGTTCCACCAGTCCCAGCTCACCAAACCGGGCTGCACCCAGCTCCAGTCCCGCTCGGCGGCCGGTTCGGCCAGCAGCCACACCAGCTCCTGCCGGACGAGATCGGCATCTTCGTGCGCCACGGCGGCCACCCGCCACGGGAACGTGCGTGCACCCTCCGTCCGGGCGATATAGGTCTCCTCCGAAAGGATTTCGAGGCTCCGGTCGTTCTTGGGCCCGTACTCCTTCGGCACGCGCGGGAAGGTCGCCGTGAAGCCTCCCCTGCCGTCGCCGCGGAGGAACATGCAGGGATAGTCGCGCAGATCGGACTCCGCGAGCAGCACCTTGCGGCCCGAAGGCTCGGCCGTCAGCACCGGAAGGTAGGTCATACGGCCGTCGGGACCGAAGGCGGAGAGTTGCCGGAGGGTGTAAGGCTCCTCGTACATCGAGTTGAACCCGCCGACCTCCGAAAGCCACGCCTCGCTGCCCGAGGGCAGCGTGAAGCGCACGCGCTCCTCCATGACGTCGATGCCGCCCGGGAGCGAGGTCACGAAGCGGTAGGCCGCGCCCTCGTCGAAGAGGCGGAACTCCAGCGCGTAGCCGCCCGCGAAGTCGAGCCGCACGGCATTGTAGCGGTTGCGCACCCCGGCGTTTTTCGTGGGGTTGATCCGTTGCAGCAGCTCGTCGGCCGACGAGCGCGACACACGGCGCAGGCGGGGCCGTTCGCCCAGCGTGCGGTCCGCGAGCCGGAGCGCGAGGCCCTCGCCGCCCAGCACCGCGTCGTCGCCGTCGCGCAACGTGTAGTCGATCCGGTCGGTCACCTCGACCGTAAGGCGAAGCCGGCCGTCGGGCGACGCGACTTCGATGGGTTTCGCCTGCGCCGCACCGCCCAGAAGCAATGCGCAGCAGACTGACAACAGTCTCTTCATATCGTAAAATTTAGGTAGTCATACGGAATCTCACGCGCCGGACCGTTCCCCGGCGCCGGGGAACGGTCCGGCAACGGGGCCTCACTCGATCACGATCGAATTGAGCAGATCGGCCTTGCCTTCGTTCACCAGCTTGAGGATCAACTCGCCGAAGAGCGTGTTCTGCCAGGCGAACCACGCACGGGTGAAGTTCGCGGGATCGTCCTTGTGGAACGACTCGTGCATGAAGCCCGTGCCGGCGTCGGTGGTCATCAGCGACTCGATGCAGCGCTTGATCTCGGCGTCGTCCTGCGACGTGAAGGCCTTCATCATGATACTCATGGGCCACACCATGTCGTATCCCACGTGCGGACCGCCGATGCCCTCGCCCGCCGTGCCGCGGAAGAAATAGGGGTTCGATTCGCTCCAGACGAACCGGCGGGTATTCTGATAAACCGGGTCGTTCACGTCCACGTCGCCCAGATAGGGCATCGCCAGCAGCGACGGCACGTTGGCGTCGTCCATGAGGAAACGGTTGCCGTATCCGTCCACCTCGAAGGCGTAGATCTCGCCGAATTCGGGATGGTCGTAGGTGGCGTATTTCTTCAGGGCCGCCTCCACCTCGTCGGCCAGCGACCGGCACTCGGCGGCCATCTCCGGCCTGCGGTTCACCTCCGAGAGAATCTCGGCGGCCTTGCGCAGCGACGTCACGGCGAAGAAGTTCGACGGCACGAGGAACAGGAAGGTCGTCGCATCGTCCGACGGACGGAACACCGAAGCGATCAGCCCCACGGGATTCACCGGATTGCCTTTGCCGACGTTGCACACCGTGTCGAGCTGGCGGTCCGTGACGCGCAGGAAGGTATAGGGTCCCACGCCCTCCTTGCGCTGCTGCTCGCGGAACGTCCGGAGGATATTCTCCATGGCCGTGAGCCAGTGTTCGTCGAAAACCGACGTGTCGCCCGTCCGTTTCCAGTATTCATAAGCCAGGCGGATCGGATAACAGAGCGAGTCGATCTCCCACTTGCGCTCGTAAACCTCGGGGCGTATCTGCGTCCCGTCGGTCTGCCAGTGCGTGTCGGGATCGGGATCGAGCGGATCGAGGAAGGCGTTGGCATAGGGATCCAGCCCGATATACTTGAACTGGCGGCGGATGACGCCCGCGATCATGCGGCGCAGCTTCTCGTCCTTCGGAGCCAACTGCACGTAGGGCCACACCTGCGCCCCGGAGTCGCGGAGCCACATGGCATGAATGTCGCCCGTATAGATCACCGTGTCGTCCCTGCCCTGCTCGTCCTCGCGGGTCCAACGCACCGTCGTATCGAGCGTATTGGGGAAGCAGTTCTCGAACATCCACGCCAGCCGGGCGTTGGTGAGCACGCCCTTGACGCGGGCGATTTCGGCCTCTACGGCCTCGGAGGTGAAGAGCCGCTCGGCCTCGGCGGGCCGGTTCGTCACGACGTATTTCGATGCGGAGGCGGGCAGACGCGTATTGTCGGCCGCCGCAACGGGCACGTCGGCGCGGGTTCCGCATCGTTCATGGGCCGCGGCGGAAGCGCCCAGCGACAGCGCGGCGAGCAGAGTGGTTACGGAAAAAAGTTTCATTGTCATAAATCGCATGTTTTGGTTGATGAATCGCAGCACAAAGATCGCAAAACGGATGCAAAGAAAAAAGAATCGGCGGAAAAAGAGTGCGGCGCGGAGCGAAAAAAAGGGCGGACCCGCGGCCCGCCCCGAACGGAATCGCTTCCGCGGAGGATCAGATGGCGCCCGCGATCAGGAAGATGGCGGCCACCGTCAGAATGGCGTACAACTCGGGGAATGCGGCGAGGATCAGCGTCTTACCCATCACGTCGTGGCCGTTGCCGATGGCTGCGATGCCGTTGGCGCAGATCTTGGCCTGGTAGTACGACGAGAAGAGGCAGACGAGGCCCGTCAGCAGGCCCGCGCCGAAGATGGCCGCACCCTGCAGCATGGTCATCGACTCGGTGAGGAAGCCCTTGATGATGAAGTAGCCCACGAAACCGTAGAGGCCCTGCGAACCCGGAATGGCCGAGAGAATCATGTAGCTACCGAATGCGCCGCCGTTCTTCTTCATGGCGCCGACCGAAGCCTGGCCGGCGATCGAAGTGCCGATACAGCTCGCCGCGCCCGAAAGGCCCACCATCAGCGCTACGCCGATGTAGCCCATAATAATTGCAGTTGTTGTTCCCATAATCGTAAATTGTTTTTAGTTATTGATTTTCCGAATCATCCATTTTGCGCAGGGGCTCGAACGAACGCATCGACATTTCGAAGCCCGCATTCTTGTAAAACTCCACGAACGTCAGACGCATCGGGTGCACGAACGACGAGATGGTGGACATGAAGAGATTGATGCCGTGGCCCACGAGCAGAATCGGGACCATGACGAGCAGCCGCACGACGATGTTCGCCCCCTCGGGCACGAAGCCGTCGGCCAGCGCATTGAAGACCGTGGCGAGGATGCCGCCCGAGAGACCGATGGCGAACAGGCGGATGTACGACAGCACGTCCGAAAGGATACCCGTCAGGTTGTTGTAGGTGTCCCACAGCCCGAGGCCGAAATTGACGAAGGGATTCCTGCCCGGCGAGTTGAAGAAGAGCATCAGCACGGCTCCCGCGCCGAGCGTCGCGTAAAAGGCCGGCGAAGAGGGCGTATAGAAGGGAATCGTCCAGGCGGGATCGAGCATCGGAAGTCCGCCGGCCACGCTCGCGCCCAGCAGCACAAGCAGCCACCCCAGCGAGGCGAGCGAATGGCGGAAGCCCGCGGTCGAGGAGATCATCACGACCTTGAGCAGCATGCCGAAGAGAATCTGCACCATGCCGATGGCCAGCGCGATGGAGAAGAACCTGCCCTGGAAATCGAAGAACGGAATCCCGGGGAACCACTCCTTCATGTTGATGCCGAAGAACGATCCGCACAGCAGGCCGAACGCGACGGTCATCGCGCCGCACAGCGTGGCGAACCACGCGGCCTGCCGCATCATGCCGGGCTTCCGGTTCCGCGAAAGCATCCACACGCCCAGCAACGTCAGGATGGCGCCGTAGCCGGCGTCGTTGAGACAGATGCCGAAGAAGAGCATGTAGAAGGGAGCGAAAAAGGGCGTGAGGTCCATCGTTCCGTATTTCGGCCGGGCGTACATGTCGCCCACCAGTTCGAACACGCGGGCGAACCGGTTGTTCTTCAGCTTCACGGGCGTATCGTCCCCGGGCTCGGGATCGCCCTTGAGATAGACCACGCCGGGATAGGCTTCGAGCAGGGCATCCACCCTGTCGGAGGTCTCCTTCTCGGCCCAGCCCTCCATGACCACCAGCCGGCCTTCGGCCTCGGCGTGCGCCGTGGCCTTCACGCGCGCGCCTTGCAGCCGTTCCCGAAGCGAAGCGGCGTATCCGGCGAGCAGCCGCTCCGATACGGCCACACGCGAAAATTCGGCGTCGAGGCGCGCCAGTCCGGCCCGGGCCTCCGCGATGCGGCGCTCGGCCTCGCGGATGTCCATGCCGGGCGCCTTCATCTCCTGCGCATCGAGCGGAATCTCCTCGCCCGGAGCCGCCACGACGACGAACCACACGGTAGCATCCGACCGGCCGATCTCGGCCAGGGCATACTGCGCGGACCATCCGGCCGCATTCTTGTCGAAAAGGTTGCGCTGCGTCGAGAAATAGCGCAGCACCACCCCGTCGGCGGCCAGCGCCCCGACACGCGCCGGGTCGAAAGCCCCCCACGGGCGCAGCTCCTCGGCGGCCTTCTCCAGCCGGCCGATCTCGGCCTGCAGGGCGGCGGCTTCGCGCTGCGCCGCGGCATAACGTGCATACGCCTCCTCGCCCGAAGCGAACGGCGCGGCCTGCGCGTCGAAGCGTCCTGCGTCCGCACGGAACGTCTTCAGGAACTCGGCGGCCCGGGCGCAGCCCTCGATGTCGAGCATCAGCTGGCGATCCTCCTCCGAAGGCTCCCAGCCCGTCGTGGTGATGTCCACCAGCCCCAGTTCGCGCAGCCGCCCGATGAAATCGTCGCTCTGCGCCGCATAGAGCACAAAAGCGTATTTGGACATTTTCGCGATCATAGCATTGCGCCCTCCCCGGCGGCCTGTTGCTTGGTTTTCACGATTTTCTGGGCGGATTTCGAGAGATTCTCCTCATCCTCCATGAAGCGCTTGATCTTCCGGATGGCATCCTCGTAGCCGGGAATCTGCACCTTCTCGTAGAGATTCACCTTCTGCGTGGTCTTGCGGCGCGCGAAGTCCAGCAGCTCCATCTTCCGACTGTAAACCTCGTACTCGATGCCCAGCCGGGCCATGCGTTTGAGCAGGTCGATCCCGGCGGCGAACCACACGGGCGACGAAAAGAGATCGTAGGGCTTTTCCTCGAAAAGCACCTCCCGCAACACGGGCGTACGCACGCCCGCGATCTTCTGCGTGTCGAGCTCCACGTCGTCCACCCGCAGCAGTCCGGCGTCGAATTCGCCCCAGAGCGCGGTCATGTAGTCGTACTCGGCCCTGAGGGCGTCGAGCCGGCGGCGCAGTTCGCCCGCCGCGTCCTTCGCCCGCTTGACCTCGGTGCGCAGAGCCGATTCCTTGCTCTTGATCGTCGGGAGAGCCTTCTGCCGCATCTTCAGCTGCTTGCCCAGCTCGCCCAGCGAGGTTTTGTTGTATTGGAATTTGATTGCCATAGCTTTCTATTTTTCCGAATCACGCTGCCGCCGCCCGACCGCGCCCGTCACGAGCGTCCCTACGCCGGGACTGACGGCCGCCGTCAGTGCGGACGTGCCGTGCGATCGTCCGGGCAGACCGTCCTCCGTCACGAGAAGCGGCCCCCGGGCCGACACCGGAATGACTGCCGACTGCGCCAGACCACAGGCCCGGCGGTTGCGTCTTCCTCCGCCCGTTCTCCCGTCCATCGCCGTGCCGCGTTGCATCCGCTCAGACGGTCTTCGGCCAGTACTTGGCCACCAGTTCGCTCTTGATCGCCACCTCCTCCTCGGAGAAGTACTCGGCGAAGAGCCTCCACGCCGTGTCGAGCATCTCCGTGATGCCGATATTGACGTCGATGGCCAGCAGTTTCTCCGAATAGTCGCGGGCGAAGTTGAGCGTGCGCTCGTCGTAGTCCGACAGGTCGAAGCCGTTCTCGAGTTTCGTCTTGGCATTGGCCGCATCGGCGTAGAGGCGCACGCAGGCGTTCATCACCTGCGGATGGTCCTCGCGGGTCTTCTTGCCGATGACCAACTGCTTCAGACGCGACAGCGAACGGAACGGGTCCACGATGACCTTGCCCGTGTCGGAGTCGTTGCGCAGGAACAACTGGCCCTCGGTGATGTAACCCGTGTTGTCGGGGATGGCGTGCGTGATGTCGCCGCCCGAGAGGGTCGTCACGGCGATGATCGTGATCGAACCGCCGTTGGGCAACTGCACGGCCTTCTCGTAGATCTTCGCCAGGTCCGAATAGAGCGAACCGGGCATCGAGTCCTTCGAGGGAATCTGGTCCATACGGTTCGAGACGATGGCCAGCGCATCGGCATAGAGGGTCATGTCCGTGAGCAGCACCAGCACCTTCTCGCCCTTGTCCACGGCGAAGTACTCGGCGGCCGTGAGGGCCATGTCCGGCACGAGCAGCCGCTCGACGGGCGGGTTCTCGGTCGTATTGACGAACGAGACGATGCGGTCCAGCGCACCGGCGTTCTCGAAGACCGATTTGAAGTAGAGGAAGTCGTCGTTCGTGAGGCCCATGCCGCCCAGGATGATCTTGTCGGCCTTGGCGCGCAGCGCCACGTTGGCCATCACGGCGTTGTAGGGCTGGTCGGGATCGGCGAAGAAGGGAATCTTCTGCCCCGTGACGATCGTATTGTTCAGGTCGATGCCGGCGATGCCCGTGGCGATCAGCTCCGAAGGCTGGATGCGCTTGAAGGGATTGACCGTCGGGCCTCCGATCTCGCGCTCCTCGCCCTCGACGGTCTCCCCGCCTTCGAGCGGCTCGCCGTAGGCGTTGAAGAAGCGGCCGGCCAGGTTGTCCGAGACGCGCAGCTTCGGGGGCTCGCCGTGGAAGACGACCTCGGAGTCCGTAGCCAGTCCCTCGGTCCCGGCGAAGACCTGAAGCGTCACGTTCTCGCCCATAATCTTCACCACCTGCGCCAGCTTGCCGCCCACGGTGGCCAGCTCGTCGTTGCCCACGCCCGAGGCGCGGAGCGTCACGGTCGCCTTGGTGATGTTGTCAATCTTGGTGTATATCTTCTGAAATGCTCGTGTTGTCATGGCTTATTTCGTTTTTGCGTCCACATACGCTTCGATCTGCTTGCGGTAATCCTCAAATTTCGCGGACTTCCACTCCGAATAGTTCATCTGTCGGAAGAGGTTGATCAACCCCTTGAAGAACTGCGAGCACTCCTCGAAATCGGCGAAGCCGAACGATTTCCGGCAGACGTCCAGCACCATTTCGTACATCATCTTCTGGCGTTCGATCGGGCAGTTGGCGTCGATGTCGTCGAAGGCGTCCTGCTGCAGGATCACGAAGTCGATCAGCTCCGACTTCCAGAACCGCTCGTGGTACTCGACCGGCACGCCGTCGTCGCCCAGAATGTTGATCTGGTCGTTGGCCTCCTTGCCGCGCTGCACGATGGTCTTGCCCGCATAGACCCGATCGACCCACTCCTTCTCGATATGCTCGTCGAGGTAGGCGCGGATCTCGGGGTATTCGAGGTATTTCGAGTAGGACTCCAGCGGATCGATGGCCGGGTAGCGCTTCGAGTCGGCGCGTCCCTGCGAGAGGGCGTAGAAACAGCGCGCGGCTTTCTTGGTCGATTCGGTCACCGGCTCCTTGAGGTTGCCGCCCGCGGGCGACACCGTTCCGAGGAAGGTCACCGAACCGGTCCGGCCGTTGTTGAGCGTCACCAGTCCGGCGCGCGAGTAGAAGTTCGAAATGATCGCCGAAAGGTCCATCGGGAAGGCGTCCTGACCGGGCAGCTCCTCCAGGCGGTTCGACATTTCGCGCAGTGCCTGCGCCCAGCGCGACGTGGAGTCGGCCATGACGAGCACCTTGAGGCCCATCGCCCGGTAGTACTCTCCGATGGTCATGCCCGTATAGACCGACGCCTCGCGCGCGGCGACGGGCATGTTCGACGTGTTGCAGATGATGATCGTGCGCTCCATGAGCTTGTGCCCCGTGCGGGGATCGACCAGCTCGGGGAACTCCTTGAAGATCTCGACCACCTCGTTGGCGCGCTCGCCGCAGGCCACCATGATGATGATGTCGGCGTCGGCCTGTTTCGAAATGGCGTGCTGGAGCACCGTCTTGCCCGCGCCGAACGGTCCGGGAATGAAGCCCGTGCCGCCCTCGGCCATCGGGTTGAAGGTGTCGATGGCGCGCACGCCCGTCTCCATGACGCGCGACGGACGCGGCTTTTCGCGGTAACAGCGCACGGCCTGCTTGACGGGCCACCGCTGCACCATCGTGATGTCGTGGTCGCACCCCTCGGCATCGGTCACGACGGCCACGGTGTCGGTCACCCGGTACTTGCCGGCCGGGACGACGCTCTTCACCGTGTAGGTGTCGGTCATCGCGAAGGGGACCATGATCTTGTGCATGACCCACTGCTCCTTGACCTCGCCCAGCCACGACGCGGCCGTGACCCGGTCGCCGGCGGCGGCCAGCGGCGTGAACTCCCATTCGGCCCCGAAGTCGATGGGGTCGGTGACCGAGCCGCGGGCGATGAACAGTCCGTCCATCTTCTCCAGGTCGTTCTGCAAACCGTCGTAATTGCGCGACAGCAGGCCCGGGGCGAGCGTCGCCTCGAGCATGTGGCCCTCGAACTCGACGCGGTCGCCGATCTTCAGGCCGCGGGTGCTGTCGAAAACCTGCACATAGGCCGCATCGCCTATGACCTTGATGACCTCGGCCATCATTCTGGTATCTCCCGTGTGAACGTAGCAGATCTCGTTCTGCGCCACGGCGCCGTCGGCCTTGACGATCACGATGTTGGAAATGATACCGTTTACGCTTCCCGTTGTTTTCATCGTATCTTTCATTGTTTATTTTCAATCAGTTTCCGCCCGTCGAGCGCCTCGACGAGCCGCGCGAACATTTCGCGTCCGTGCGCCGGGTCGAGCCGCGACCAGCGGGCCACCAGATTCACCCGCACCAGGTAGGAGAGGATGGCGTCGATGTCGAAATAGTCGAACGCGGCCAGCTCCTCGGCCTCCCGCCAGCGGATACGGTCGATCTTGCGCTCCTTCTCGACGAGGTTCGCCTCCTCGTTCACGGCGGCGATCACGGCGTCGATATAGGGAAGCTCGCCCCGCAGCCCGAAATCCGACGCGGAGCTGCGCTGCAACTGTTCGGCCACGTCGCCTCCGCCCACGACCGCCTCCCCGACATTGCGGCCAGCGGCCCGTGCCGAGACGGCTGCGGCGATGTTGCGCAGCGTCCGGTCGAACTCCGACCAGGCGCGCAGGAAGTCGCCCCCGGCGCGTTCGCAGGCGGCGTAATAGGCCCCGAAGAGCGCCCGTTCGAAACGCTGCGCCGTATCCACCTGTTCGGCGTCCTCGCCTTCGGGATCGGCGTAGGCGCGCACGACGCGGGCGACGGCTTCGGGCAGGCGCTTCGGGGATTTCAGCTCCGCCGCCAGCTCCTCGCGCGTCAGCAGCCCCAGGGGGTTGTGCGCCGCGCGTCCCGCACGCAGGGCGGCGAGGTTCTCGCAGTCGTAGTAGCCGTAGAGCAGACGCACCTGCTTCGCATCGCGCGCCGACACTCCGTCGAGAATCTCGGCGACGATCGCGCGGGCGTCGAAGCCCTTCGTATCGGCGTCGAGCGCATACTCCCGCAGTCCGGCCACCAGGCAGTAATAATCGCTTCCGAACATGACCCTGCTATGCCTTGAACAACATGCGGGAAACCTTCTCGCGCAGGTACTCCGAAAGGAGCGCCTCGAGGTCGGCGTCGGAGAACGAAATGTAATAGCCGCCCTCCTTCGGGCCCACCTTGAAGCCCGTCTTCACCTGCTTCGACCAGCCCACTTCGACGCCTGCCGAGAGCAGCTCCTTCGCGCAGGCGTCGAACGCCTTGTCGAGCTGCGCACGCTCCGCCTCGGGCAGCAGGGCCGTCAGCTCCACCCTGCCCGACGCGTCGCCCGTCCAGTTCTTCGCCATCGAGAGCAGCATCCCGCGGATGAACTCCGGATCGAGAGCCGTGCGTTTCACCCCTTCGGACGTAGCTTCGGCGACGATCAGCGAAGCGATCTCCGACTTGATCTTCGCAACGGCCTGCCGGCCCGCCAGCGCGACCTCCGTCAGGATGTTCTTTCCCGCATCCTCGGCCTCGGCCCGGGCGCGGCTGACGATCTCCGCGGCCTCGCTCCGGGCGTCGGAGACGATCTTTTCGGCTTCCCTGCGGGCGTCGGCCACCAGCTTGTCCGCCTCGGCGCGCCCCTTCTCCAGCCCCTCGTCGTAGAGTTTCCGGGTCAGTTCCTGAAGTTTGTTTTCCATAGCGTTATTTAGTTTTGATTATCGTTTCTCAAATTTCGCACACAAATATATAAAAGATTCCCGGATAACCTCGTTTTCGGGCGATAATTTATCTGATTTTGACAATTTTGCAGAACAAAATGCACCATCGGGGACACAAAACGGCCGGCGGAGAATCCCGCCGGCCGCACAGCGTCTCCCGGGCGCAGGGCTACTCCTCCGCGGCGATCACGACCGCCGTGGGAATCCGCCGCTCGACGATCGCCGCTCCCGCAGGATCGGTCCCCTCGGTGTCGCTCGGCATGTTGAGCACCTTTCCCTCCCTTCCGACGAAGGTCGAGGAGCCGCCGCCGTCGAGATTGACCGCCTCCGTACAGCCCAGCGAAATCAGTTTGTCGGCCAGTTCGGGCAGCGTGAACCCCTTGCTGCCCCGCTTGTTGCGGCCGTCGCATACCAACACGACCAGTTTGCCGTCGGCCGTCGCGCCGATCGCCGTACGCGGCTGGCGCGAAAGGCCCGAGACACCGCCGTGGTCCAGCACCTCGCGCCAATAGCTCTCCTCGGCGACATTCTTCCCGTCGCGGACCAGCATCGGGCCCGCACCGACAGCCTGCCGCACCTCCCAGCGGCGGCCGCCTTCGGTGAGCGAGCTGGGCGGCGCGGACATGAACGTCCCGGTGCGCTCGTCGTTGCCCAGCGGCGAAGGGAAGGCATAGGGCTGTCCGCCCTCGTCCCGCATGCAATAGGCCCACACCGCCTCGAAAGAGCCGTCGGCCGACTGCCCGAAGGCAGCCCGCACAGGATAGTAAACCGTGGGAGGCTCCGTTTTCCGGTAGAGGTCCTCCTGCGCGGCGAGCGACCGGAGCTCCCCGTCGGCGACCAGCAGGCTCACGGAGGTCGTGCCGCCGAAGAAGCCGCCGTTCACCACGACACAGGGCACGCCCTTGCCCGACGCGGCGAAATCGGCGAAGTACTCCGTCGGTCTCTTGGCCGCGGAGAACTGCGGACAAAAGCGCAGTTTGGGATTGGCTTTCAGATCGGCCACGGCATAAAAGCCGAGACACTGTCCGCCGCCGGAAAGATCGTCCGCAAAAGCCTCGACCGTCAGTCCTGCGGGATAACCGTCCGATCCGGAGGGTTCGTCGCCTCCATCCGGCTCGTTCCCGCCCGTCCCGCCGTCCCCGGACAGGGGCGGCGGAGTCTGGTGGTCGCCGCCTTCGCACGACACGAAGACGCCACCCGTCAAAACAACCGCCAGCAACAGGCGGCAAAGCATGTGTTTTCGTTTCATTATCGGTATTCGAATTAGACTGGGTAAATATAATAAAATAATTTTTCGAATCTTTCCGATATTGTAAATAAATTTACTTGAGTTCGCTCCGCGGAAACCGACCGCCGAATCCCGCCCCGACGGCAGCGCGGCGGCAGGACACCGCCGCATACCGCTCTCTCCGGACACGGAACCGGGCCGGGCCGGAGAAACGGGCTCCGGAAGAACGGAACCCGGGCCGGACGGAAATCGGATGAGACCAAGACCGGAGAAAGTCCGGCAGGGCGCGGACGACGATTATAATATAGGTATCGGCACGCATTCGGCGCCCCGCATGACGGAAACGCCCCCGCTTTGCATGAAAGCGGGGGCGTCCGTATCGCAGAAGATGCGGATCAGTAGAATCCGAGGGCCTTGCTGCGGGCCAGCAGGCACGCACCGATAACCCCGGCGCGCTCGCCCAGCGTCGAAAGCTTGATCTGCGTATCCTTATAGACGAGCATCAGCGAATACTTATTGACCGCCGTGCGCACGGGCAGCATCAGCGACTCCCCGGCCACGGAGAGCAGGCCGCCGATGACGATCATCTCGGAATTGAACATGTTGATAAGTCCGGCGATGGCCTTGCCCAGCGTATGTCCGACCGATTCGAGAATCTCGATGGCCAGCACGTCCTCCTTCAGCACGGCGTCAAGAATATCCTTCAGGGTGATCTCCTCGCCCTTGTTGAACTTCTCGGAGAGCATCGACACGCTGCCCGAACGCAGCTTCTCCAGGAAAAGGCGGTGCAGCGCCGAACCCGAAGCCCCCGTCTCGAGGCAGCCGCGCTTGCCGCAGCGGCAGATGATCTCGTTGTCGAGCAGCGGGAAATGGCCGAACTCGCCCGAGAAGCCCGACTTGCCGTAAAAGACCTTGCCGTCGAGAATCATGCCCAGCCCCAGGCCCCACGAGGCGTTGATATAGAGCATCGTCTTCTCGCTGTGCGCATCGCCGTACATGTATTCGCCGTAGGTGGCCGCGCGCGTGTCGTTCTCGATATAGACCGTGCAGCCCAGCCGCTCGCCGAGCAGCACCGTCAGCGGCTGCTCCTCGACGAAGAAGTAACTGTAACTGTACCCCGTCTGCGAATTGACGCGGCCCGAAATATTCACGCCGACGGCCAGCACCTTGTCGTGGGAAATCTTGTGCCCGTCGATGAAGCCGCGGATGATGTCGCAGAGCCGGTCGAGCGAATGGGGGTCGTTGTCCATCAGGAAATCGACGGTCGTATCGGCGAGCAGCTGCCCCTTGAAATTGACGACCGCGAGCACCACCGAGTCGGTCCGTATCTCCACGCCGACGAAATAACCCGCATAGGGATTCAGGCCGTAGATGTTGGGTCTCCGGCCTCCGGCCGTGCCCTGCTCGCCGAAATTGTGGACGAAGCCCTCCTCGATCAACTCGCCGATGAGTTTCGTCACGGTCGGCACGCTCAGATTGACGGCCCGGCTCAGATCCGTAATGCTCGAATCGCCGCTGAAAATGTACTGCCGGATAATCTGTTGTTTGAGAATCGCGTTTTTGTTGCCTTCCGTAGCCTGCTTCAGAAACGAACTGGTCATATTTCCGTTTTGTTTAATTTGCGTTTTCCATGGTAAAGTTACCAATTAAAATGCAAACAGCCAAAAGAATCCGGCGAAAACGACGGCGAAACGAACCGGACCGGACACCCGGAAAGACTTTTTCCGGCAAATACGGAGGCGGAATCCGGAAAGATTCCGCCGGTCCGGGCTGTTCCGAACCGTATAATTTTATCACAAAGCGCTTTCAGAATAAAATTTATTACAATAATTATTTGCAGAAATAATATTTGTTGCTATTTTTGTTTCCGATTTACCCGGAGCGAGGGCCGAAAAATACCTCTGTCCCGACCGGAACGCCTATTTTTTATAAAGACACCGCGCATGAACCGTAAGGATTTTCACCGGCCCCGACCGGCCGGAACCGCCGCACGCACGGAGACGCCCCTGCCTCCGGCCGGCGCTGCGGAAACGGCCGGAGGCGTTCCGTCCCCGGAACGGAATCACGGAACGGACTCATACCAATCGACACACAACAACTAACTAAAAAATCATCGGCAGACAGAAAAGACAGAAAAAACGGAACGAAGGCAAAGACGAAAGGGGAGCACGGCTCCCGGACAAGCAAATTCAAACCTATCTATTGACTTATGAGAAATGATTTACAACTGAGATTTTCCGGCCTGCGTCGTGCGACACGGCGTGCGGCGGCATTGTTCGCGGTGCTGCTCATGGGGACCGGAATCACTGTGGCTCAGCAACTTTCCGTATCCGGCCGGGTAACCGGCGCCGAGGGGGGGGGAATTGCGGGAGCTACGGTCGTAGTCAAGGGTGACAACACCCGGGGAACTACGACGGATTCGCAGGGCGCCTACACGCTCGAAGTGAAATCCGGCAACGATATCCTCGTATTCAGTTTCATCGGTTACAAGACCGTAGAAATCCCCGTAAACAACCGGACGACCGTAAACGCCAGCCTGAGCGAAGACGCCACGGAAATGGACGAGGTGGTGGTAGTCGGTTACGGCACGCAGAAGAAACAGTTCCTCGTGGGTTCGGTCTCGTCGGTATCGAACAAGGAGCTGCTCAAGGCCCCGATGACCAACGTGTCGAACATGATGACCGGCAAACTGCCCGGTGTCACGAGTATCCAGCGTTCGGGCCAGCCCGGCAGCGACCAGGCCTCGATCCTGGTCCGCGGCTCCTCCACGTTCAACGATTCGAGCCCGCTCTGTCTGGTGGACGGCGTGGAACGCATGATCAACACGGTCAATCCGAACGACATCGCCTCCATCTCGATTCTCAAGGACGCCGCCACATCGGCGATCTACGGCGTCCGCGGCGCCAACGGCGTCATTCTCATCACGACCAAAAGCGGTTCGGAAGGCGCCACGCAGATCTCCTACGACGGTTCGGTGACCTTCTCCACGAACACCGCGCTTCCCGAATTCCTCAACGCCCAAGACTACATCGGCTGGCACAACAAAGCCCGCGAAATGGACGGGCTCGCTCCCGTGTGGACCGACGAGGTGATCGCCAAGATGAAGGCCGACGGAACCTACGGCGAAACGGACTGGGTGGACCTGCTCTTCAAGAACTACGGCTTCACCCACCAGCACAACATCTCCGCGACGGGCGGCAACGACCGGATCAAGCACTACACGAGCGTCGGACTGATGAATCAGGACGGTATCGTGCCGAACACCTCCTACAAACGGTTCAACATCCGGTCGAACATCGACGCAAAGATCGCCCGCAACCTCAGCTTCTCGATGAACGTGAGCGGATTCCGTGAGAACAAGAATGCGCCGGGATACCCGATCACCAACCAGTACGACTTCAACCCGATCATGCAGGCCTTCTACGCCCTGCCGATCATCGCCCCCACCTACAAGGGACTGCCGCAGGGCTACATGAACGGCTCCTACACCCAGCAGCCGGTGGCCGCCGTGGAGCAAAGCGGTTATATCCGCGACACCCGCTGGCAGTTCGAGGGCAACGCCAAGCTGGAGTACGACTTCGGCAGCATCGAGGCGCTCCAGGGCCTGAAGGCCGGCGTATTCGTCGCCTACGACTACTCCAATTCGACGAACCGCAACTTCAACCGGTCGTTCAACCTCATGTCCTTCTCGTCCTCCACGTTCGAATCGACCCAAGTGACGGCATCGGGAATCAACCTGCTGAGTTCGTTCAGCAAATCCGCATCGTGGGGCGACAGTTTCACGGTCCGTCCGACGATCACCTACGAGCGCGAGTTCGGCGGCAAGCACAACGTCAGCGCCCTGTTCCTCTACGAGCAGAAGAAGGGTTACTCGGATACGATGACCGGCCGCAAGAACGGCTACTACGCCGACTATCCGGTCGATCTCTCGCTCGGTTCGACCTGGGAAGGCATCGACGTTCCGGTCAGCGGCTCCTTCAGCGATACGGGCATCGCCAGCTTCGCGGGCCGCATCAGCTATGCCTACGACCGGAAATACCTCGCCGAGTTCACCTTCCGTGCCGACGGTTCGTACAAGTTCGCGCCGCATAACCGCTGGGGCTTCTTCCCCTCGGTCGCCCTCGGATGGGTCGTGTCCGAAGAGAATTTCTTCAAAAAGGCGCTGCCCAAGGTGGACTTCCTCAAACTCCGCGCATCGTACGGCGAACTGGGTGCGGACGACACGTCGGCATGGCTCTACATGCAGAGCTACTCGACGACGGCCCCCAGCTTCAGCTATATCGTGGGCGGCACGGGGCATACGGCCTACTACACGAGCAACTACGTCTATGACAACCTCACCTGGTCGCGCACGCACAGTTTCAACGTCGGCTTCGACCTGTCGGTATGGGAAGGCAAGCTGGGCGTGGAGTTCGACTGGTTCTACAAGCTGACGGACCACATCCTCGAACAGGTGGCCGGATCGTACGCTCCGTCGCTGGGCGGCAACGTCCCCTCGTACATGAACTCGGGTAAAATGGACAACCGCGGTTTCGAGCTGGTGCTCAAGCACAACAACCACTTCTCCAGCGGCTGGCGCTACTCGCTGACCGGAAGCCTCTCGTGGGCCCGCAACAAGGTGCTCGCCAAGCATATTTCGGACGACCACCCGATGTACCGCGCCATCCTCGGTCAGCCGATCGGCTCGGTCTACGGCTTCAAGGCGACGGGGCTCTTCCAGACCGAGGAGCAGATCGCCAATGCGCCGACGGCCCCCTCGGGCGAAAAACGGCTGGGCGACCTGATGTACGCCGACATCAACGGCGACGGCAAAATCGACTCGTCGAAGGACTTCGTGAAGATCGGACGCAGCTACACCCCGGAGATGAACTTCTCGCTGAACATGGAGGTAGCCTACAAGAACCTCTACCTGACGGCCCTCTGGCAGGGCGCGGCGCTCTGCTCCTACCAGTTGAGCGCGGCCTATAACAGCGGAACGTTCGACAACACGATGTACACCCGTCCGTTCTACTCCAGCGGCAACGCCCCCTACTATCTGGTGGAAGGCGCCTGGCGCGAAGACAACCGCGACGCCGAATACCCGCGTCTGAGCACGGTGGCCAACGGCAACAACGCATGGCCCTCGTCGTGGTGGGTGAAGAACGGCGCCTACCTGCGTCTGAAGAACCTGCAGATCGGCTACACGCTGCCGCAGCACCTGCTCAACAAGACGGGCATCGAGCGCGTGAACATCTATATCGCCGGCACGAACCTGCTTACGTTCAGCGCCTTCAAATACGTGGACCCCGAGATGCCTTCGGTGAACAACGGCTACTATCCGCAGCAGCGCACCTACAGCATCGGCGTCAATCTTTCCTTCTAAACCGCAAAAGCTACGAATACCATGAAAAAAACGATATTGACAATGGGTCTGGCCGCCGCCTTATGCGGCACGTCCTGCTCCGACGTCATCGACCTGAACCCGGGCGACCGCTTCTCTCCGGCCACGGTCTGGTCCTCGACGACGACCGTGGACAGCTATGTGCTCGGACTCTATTCGATCTTCAGCTCCAGTTGCGAATTCTACGGCACGGGATCGCCCAACCTGACGGATGCCTATTCGGACATACTGAAGAGCGGTTCGTGGGACCAGTACAACCACAGCTACAACCGCTCGCTGTTCCAGGAATCGGCGTTCAACAGCACCAGCGCCGGAGCGTTCGAGTGCTGGAGCACCCACTACGAACGTATCCGCCGCGAAAACGAGTTCCTGCGCGACGCCCCGAAATACCGGGAGAAGTTCGGCGAGAAATGGATGGACACCCGCATCGCCGAGGTGCGTTTCTGCCGCGCCTACGCCTACTACCTGCTCTGCCGCGTCTATGGCGGGGTGATTCTCCGCACGGAGGTCGATGGCCCCGAGCAGAACGACAAGGCACGCTCGACCGAAGCCGACTGCTGGGATTTCATCATCGAGGAGCTGAAGGACCTCGCTCCGCAGCTTCCGCAGGGGAACAAAACGGAAAACGGAGACAACTGGGACGACGCCAACTACGGCCGCGCCACGCAGCAGGCCGCCTACGGACTGCTGAGCCGCGTCGCCCTCTTCGCGGAGCGCTGGGACGTGGCCGCCCAGGCCGCGCGCGACGTGGAGAAGTGCGGCGGAGCGCTCGACCTGACGGGCTATGCCAACGTCTTCAACGGCGACCTGAAGAGCAACAAGGAGATCCTCTTCGGAGTGGACTTCGAACAAGATGTCATCACGCACCGCTACGACGCGTACGTACGTCCCAGCGGCGATGCCAAGGCGCTGGGAACGTCGGCGCTCTATTCGGTGTTCTTCCCCACGAGCGAACTGGCGGACAGCTACGAAATGGCCGACGGCACGCCCTTCAGTTGGGAAACCCACGGCAGCGATCCCTACACGGGCCGCGAACCGCGCTTCTACGCCACGATTCTCTACAACGGCGCCTCGTGGATGGGCCGCACGATCGAAAGCTACGTGGGCGGCGCCGACGGATTCAAGGAGTACGAGAACTCCAAATCGGCCAACACGACCGTGACGGGCTACTACCTGCGCAAATACCTCAAGGACGGAGACAAGAGCTGGATCACCGCCTATTCGGCCCAGACGTGCATCCTGATCCGCTATGCCGAAGTGCTCCTGAACAAGGCCGAAGCGCTGGCCGAACTGAGCTGGGACCAGAACAGCGTCGAGGCGTTGCAGGCGCTCAACGACGTCCGCGGACGCGTCGGTCTGCCTTCGCGCCAGACCGCCAGCAAGGAGGAGTTCATGGAATTCGTCCGCCACGAGCGCATGGTCGAGCTGGCCGGCGAGGGCTTCCGCTACTGGGATCTGCGCCGCTGGAGGCTGGCCGAGGAGGTCATCAACGGCAAGAACGTGCACGGCGTGAAGATCACCAAGACGGACAGCGGATTCAACTACGAGCACGTGGACGCCGACAACGGCAACAAGCGCATCTTCTACGACCGTTACTACCATTTCGCCATTCCCGAGTCGGAGCGTTCGAAAAACCCGCTCTGCGACAACAACCAAGGATGGGTATAACGACAACCGAACCATAACAAAACAGCAACGACTATGAAACTCCGCAGATATTTTGCCGTCCTGGCAACGGCCGCCCTCACCGCCTTCGCCGCGGGATCGTGCGCCGAGCCCGAGGACGAATTTCTCCACACCGACAGCCGGCTCCTCTCCATCGAGGTCCAGCCGGCCGGAGGCGGCGCCGGAATCGCGGGCGTCATCGACGAGACCACGGGCGAAGTTTACTTCCCGATTCCCAAGAAGGAGCGCGAGAAGTACGACATCACCAGCCTCATGGTACGCGCCGAGGTGGAATACGACACCTTCATCACCCCCTCGCTGACGGGGCTGAAGGATCTTTCGGACCGCGACAACCCCTTCACGATCACCCTCACGGCCGGGGACAAGGGGACGCGCACCTACACCTTATGGGCCTTCTACACGCGCCGCTAAAACAAAACCCATCACTAACGAAAAAACTTTGAGACGAATATGAAAACCTTCAAATCATTTGCTTTCGCCGTTGCGCTGGCAGGTCTTACGCTGCCGATGGCAGGCTGTTCGGACGACGACACCGCGCCCAAGGGCGAAGACGTGGAACGCGGCGACAAGGCGTGCCGCATCGAAACCTTCACGCTGAACTTCAGCGACGGCACGACGCTTTCGGGCGACGTCTATGACTACGACAAATCGGTGGACCTCTCCTACACGACCGCCGAATTCGAGATGATGAAGTCCGCAACGGCCACGCTGACGCTTTCGGAGGGCGCGACCGTGTCGCCCGATCCCTCGCAGACGGCGGACTACACGCAGCCTCTGTCGTTCACCGTGACGGCCAAGGACGGCAAGACCGCACGCACCTACACGACCAAACCCGTGGAGAAGGTACTGGAAGGCTATACGAAGGTCGAAGCGGCAACCTCCAAGACCGCGACGGAAATGGGTATCGGAACCGCCGCGGACTACAAGTTCGTCGGCGTGAGCGGCGACAAGCTCGTCGTCGGGAAAAAGGTCTTCGACTACAAGACCTTCGCGCCCGCAGGCGACCTGAACATGACGGGATACGAAGATCAGAAGATGACCGGCATGGCCAACGACGAGGCCGGACACCTGATCGCAGCCGTCAATGCCGACGGTGCGAGCGCCGTGCCGACGACGATCATCTGCTGGAAGGACGGCTGGGACAAGGCTCCGTCGGAGTACATCAAATCGGAGACGAGCTTTATCGGCAAACAGATCTCGGCCAGCGGCAACCTGCTGGAAGGCGCGGGTATCGTTTCCGCGATGAACGGCACGGGTCCCAAAGGCGCGCATTTCGCCTGGGCCCGCCTCGACGGCGCGTCGCATCCGGATACTCCGTTCTACGGCGTGGAAACCAACGTACCCTCGAACGACGGCAACTGGTCGCAGACGATCTCGGCCTGCTCGGGCGACCCGCTGGGAACCTGGTTCGTCTATGATCCCGAAACAGGCAACGGAGGAAATGCCTACACCTGGACGGCCTGGACGGCCCACAACAACATCAACCTGACTCCGATTCCCGGCGTTCTTCCTTCAGACAAAGGGGCACACGGCTGGGGCAACCTGACGCTGGGTTCCGTACGCGCATTCACATTCAACGGCACGGCCTACGGCGCATATATCACGACCGGATGGCCCGAAACCTACGTCGCAATCGTGGACAACAACGGCGAATACCTGCTCAACCCCAACGACGCCATCATCCCTGTCTCTCACACCGGTTCGGAGCCGATCCCGCAGATCACCTACGTATATAACGAGTCCGAAGGCGCAGGCTATGTCTTCGCGCTCGAAGCGGGCCAGTTCGTGAAGAGCTGGAAGCTGACCGTCGTTTACGAATAGCCGCCCCGCCGGACCGCGCCCGCCCGGGCGGCGGTTACGGACACCGAACATCCGCGTTTTTCCGGCCCGGGGCCGTTCCCGGGCCGGGAAGATGCGGTTCTTTTGAAATCACAGTCATCACACACGAAAATTAGTTCAGGTTTATGAAAATTCGTACATGGATCGCAGCGGCGCTGGCAGGCACGGCCCTCTGCACGGCCTGCTGCGGAGGGGCCGGAAATCCGCCCCGCGCGCCGAAGAGCGGGCTGGCCAAATACCTCTGGTTCGACGCCGAGGCCAACTTCGCGCGCTTCGCCTCGCAGGATTCGATCCGCTACTGGCTCGACCGGGCCGTCGAGACGGGCTTCAACCGTATCGTCGTGGACGTCAAACCCGTCGAGGGCGACGTACTCTACAAGAGCGACTTTATGACCGAGCTGACGGACTTCCGCGGCACGAAGACCGACCGGACATGGGACTACCTGCAATTCTTCCTCGACGAGGCGGCCCGGCGCGATCTCGAAGTCACCGTCTCCACCACGATCTTCCCCGCAGGGCTCACGGCCACGCGGCAGGGCCCGGTCTTCCGCGACGCGGCATTCGACGGCCGCACCTGCATCGAATACATGCCCGACGGCACGCTGCTCGACATCCGCGACGACAAGGCGATCAACGTGGCGTTCCTCAACCCCGCCATGCCCGAGAACCAGGAGTGGGCGCTGCGCTTCATCCGCGAGATTCTCTCCAAGTACCGCTTCGACGGCTATGCGCTCGACTACTGCCGCTACCCCGGCGCCACGGCCGACTTCTCGGAGTTCTCCCGCAGGGAGTTCGAACGCTTCCTCGGCCACGCAGTCGAGCGTTTCCCCGAGGACATATTCACCTACGACGAGGAGGGCAACCGCATTCCCGGAAAATACTACAAGCCGTGGTGGGAGTACCGCGCGAAGGTGGTCCGCGACTTCATCGCCCGCGTCCGTGCCGCGGTGGACGAACTGCAGCCCGACGTGCGGCTCGAATACTGGGCCGGTTCGTGGCTCCACGCCATCTACGCCAACGGACAGAACTGGGGCAGCCCCCGCTCGACATTCTCGGACGAATACCTCGACACGTGGGCCACGCCCGGGTACAAGGAGGCCGGCTTCGCCGACCTGCTCGACGTCTTCATCACGGGAACCTACCTCGAACGCGTCTGGGGCGCCGACGACAACGAGTCGATCGAGTACGGGCTCAACCGCTCGCTGCGCGACGTGGCGGGCGACTGCACGGTTTACGGATCGCTCTACGCGCAGAATCACCTTGACCAATTCGACGATGCGGTGTATCTTTGTCTCAAGAAGACGAAGGGCGTGATGGTCTTCGACATCGTGCAGGTGATCGAACACGACCTCTGGGACTCCATCAAGCGGGGCATCGACCGCGCCGAGGCGGAGATCGCGAACGAAGGAAAATGACACGACCGAACGAAAAACAGGCGAACGAATGACAAGACGAATACTGCCGCTGCTATGTGCAGCGCTACTGGCAATGCCCTTTACGGCCTGCTCGGAGGAGCATCAGGCCCCGCCCTCGCTCGACCAGGGCGGCGACGACGAAAACGACAAGCCGGTCGATCCCGGCGACGGCCCCGCGAGCGGGAAGGAGAAGATGCTCTGGTTCGACGCCGAGGCCAACTTCCAGCGCTTCTCCACGAAGGAGGGCATCACCGCGATGCTCGACAAGACCGTGGAGGCGGGATTCAACAAGATCGTCGTGGATGTCAAGCCCGTCGAGGGCGACGTGCTCTACGCGAGCGACTTCATGACGCAGGCCACCACGATCGGATCGGTCACCGTCCCCGCCCGCGGCTGGGACTACCTGCAATTCTTCCTCGACGAGGCGCACAAGCGCGGTCTGAAGGTCACCGTCTCCACGACGATCTTCCCGATGGGCATGCCCTCGACGCGGCAGGGGCCCGTCTATCGCGACAGCAAATGGAACGGCAAGACCTGCCTGCAAAACAAGCCCAAGGCGGGCGGCGGCAGCCAACTGACGGACATCAAGGACGATCCGACGAAAGTGGCCGCCTTCCTCAACCCCGTGCTTCCCGAAGTGCGCGAATTCGCCCTGAGCTTCATCCGCGAGATCGTCTCCAAATACGACTTCGATGCCTATGCGCTCGACTACTGCCGCTTCCCGGACAACCAGAGCGACTTCTCGGAGGCGTCGAAACGGGCCTTCGAGGACTACGTCAAGGGCAGCGTCGCGACGTGGCCCGACGACGTGTACACCTACGACGCGAACGGCGGCATCGTCGCAGGCCCCTACTACAAGCAGTGGTGGGAGTTCCGCTCGATGGTCATCCGCGACTTCGTGGCCGCCGTGCGGCAGGAGATCAAGGCCCTCAAACCCGACGTGAAGCTCGAATACTGGGCCGCCTCGTGGTGGGGCGCGCTCTACGCCAACGGCCAGAACTGGGCCAGCACCTCGTTCATGCCGCTCCAGGACATCGAAGCCCCGAATTTCCGCGCATGGTGCTCGAACAACTACAACCGAACGGGTTTCGCCGACCAGCTCGACACATTCCTGCTGGGAACCTACCTGCCGCGCGTTTACGGCCCCGAGGACGGCGAGTCGATCGAGTTCGGCATCAACCGCGCCGAGCGGATGCTCCTCAACGCCTGCACCTACTACGGCACGATCGAGTGCTCGCAGAAGAATTTCGACGTCGAGGAGGCCTGCTACTACTGCCTCAAACGCACGGCGGGACTGATGGTCTTCGACATCGTGCACGTCATCAACAACGACATGTGGGCGGCCATCAAGCGGGGCATCGACCGCGCCGAGGCGGAGGACGCCGCCGCACAGCAATGAACTCACAGACAACTATGCGAACCATGAAAAGACTCTTTCTGATCGCCGCCGCGCTGACGGCCGCGACAACGACCTCCGCCCGGGAATACACCGTCACCTCTCCCAACGGAAAGATCGAGGTGAAGGTATCGACGCAGCCCGAGCTGCGGTGGAGCCTCTCCCGCGCAGGCGAGCGGCTCCTCGAACCGAGCCGCATCGGCCTCACGCTGGCCGGCGAGGCGCCGCTGGGTGTCGCTCCCGCGGTGCGGAGCGTCCGCACCTCGGCCATCGACACGCGTTCGACGGCCGAGGTCCCGACGAAGTTCCGCGAGCTGCACGACCGCTGCAACGAACTGCTGATCGCCTTCCGCGGCGACTGGGCCGTGCGGCTGCGCGTCTATGACAACGGCGCGGCCTACCGCTTCGAGACCGCACGCCGGGGCGAGACGGTCGTCGAGGACGAGACCGCCGAGTTCAACTTCGCCTCCGACAACGACACCTACTGGACCCGCGAGCGGAACCCGGACTTCATCTCCCACTGCGAGGCGTTCTTCGAGCGCAAGCGGCTCTCGGAGCTGGAGCGCTCGGTCTACGCCTACCTGCCCGTCTATTTCGCCACGCCGGGCGGCACGCGCATGGTCGTCACCGAGACCGACCTGGAGGACTTCCCCTGCATGTTCCTCTTCGGCGGCGAGGGCCGCAGGCTCCGCGCCGAATTTCCGCCCGTGGTGCTCGAAAGCCGCCTGAAGGAGGGTTCGGACCGCAACGAGGAGTTTCTCCGCAAGGCCGACTACATCGCCGTGACGGAAGGCACGCGCACCTATCCGTGGCGCGTGGTGACCGTCGATGAGGACGACCGCGCGCTGCTGGAGAACTACCTCCCCTACCAACTGGCCTCGAAGGCCGTCGAGGGCGACGCCTCGTGGGTGCGCCCCGGCAAGATCTCGTGGGACTGGTGGAACGGGCTGAACGTCTATGGCGTGGATTTCGAGGCCGGCGTGAACACGGCCACCTACAAGTACTTCATCGACTTCGCCGCCCGCTACGGACTGGAGTACATCCTGCTCGACGAGGGGTGGTCGGTGAGCACGCTCAACATCCGCGAGCCGCGCAAGGAGGTCGATCTGAAGGAGATCGTCCGCTACGGCAACGAAAAGGGCGTGGGCGTGATCCTCTGGACGCTCTGGAACCCGATGAAGAAGGACCTCACGGGCATTCTCGACACCTACCGCGACTGGGGCGTGAAGGGCATCAAGATCGACTTCATGCAGCGCTCCGACCAGGAGATGGTCAATTTCTACGAACAGATCGCCCGCGCGGCCTACGACCGCGGCCTGCTGGTCGATTTCCACGGCTCGTTCAAGCCCGCCGGACTGCAACGCAAATACCCCAACGTGTTGTCGTTCGAAGGCGTCTATGGCATGGAGAACGACAAGTGCTCGAAGGACATCACCCCGGCGCACGACTGCGTGCTGCCCTTCACGCGCATGGTGGCCGGACCGATGGACTACACGCCCGGCGCCACGGTGAACGCCACGGCCGCCGACTTCTCGGTCAGTTGGAGCCATCCGATGAGCCAGGGAACGCGCGCGCACCAGGCGGCGCTGTACGTCATCTACGAAAGCCCGCTCCAGATGCTCTGCGACTCGCCGTCGCACTACCTCCGCACGCCCGAGTTCACGGGCTTCATCGCCGCCGTGCCCACCGTCTGGGACCAGACCGCGGCGCTGCACGCCTCGGCCGGCGAATACGCCGCCGTGGCACGCCGCAACGGCGACCGGTGGTACATCGGCGCCATCACCGACTGGACGGGCCGCGACATGGAGATCGACCTCTCGTTCCTGGGCGAAGGCCGCTACCGCATGCAGTACTTCGCCGACGGCGTGAACGCCGACAGCTATGCGCAGGATTTCCGCACCGGGGAGCGCGAAGTGACCCGGGAGGACAAGCTGAACGTCCGGCTGGCCTCCGGAGGCGGCTGGGCAGCCATTCTGACCCCCGTAAAATGACGCCATGAAACGCAGGATTTTTCTGACCCTTATCCCGGCGCTCGCCGCCTGCTTCGCCCTCGCCGGGGCGGAGCGGACGGCGCAGCGGCCGACGGAGCCGCAGCCCGCCGAGCTGCGCGGCCGCGTGACGGCCAACGGCCGGGGCGTGGAAGGCGTGGCCGTGACCGACGGCCGGACCATCGTCCGGACCGACGCCAAAGGACGCTACCGCCTCGCATCGGCCTCCGACGCGGAGTTCGTCTATCTGACCCTCCCCGACGGGTACGAAATCCCCGCCGAAGCGGGCGCGGCCGCATTTTACCGGCGCATCACCGGGCAGGAGCGGCGGTACGACTTCGCGCTGCGGAGAGCCGGACGCGACATGACGCGCCACCGCCTCGTCCTCGTGGCCGATCCGCAGGTCTATTTCGAAGAGGAGCTCGACAGCGTGCGCCGCGCCTCTGCGGACATCCGCCGCACGGCATCGGACGGGGTGGAGACCTTCGGCGTGGCCTGCGGCGACATCATCGGCGACATCACGCGCCGCCCGACGCTCTTCGGGCCGGTGCGCGATGCGCTGGCCGAAAGCGGCGTGCCGTTCTTCTACGTCTTCGGCAATCACGACATGGATACCGACGTGCGCACGAACGACTACTCCAAACGCTCGTTCAAGGAGCGTTTCGGCCCCACCTACTACGCCTTCGACCGCGGGAAGATCCATTATGTAGTGCTCGACGACGTCTTCTTCCTGGCCCGCAGCTACCTCTACGCCGGTTACCTCGAGGAGCGGCAGCTCCGCTGGCTCGAACAGGACCTCGCCTCCGTGCCGGCCGGCTCGACCGTCGTCGTATGCCTCCACATCCCCACCTGGTCGTGCGCCGCACGGCGGGGCGAATGGGGCAAGGAGCAGACGAACAAGGTGCTCAACAACCGCCGGGCGCTCTACAAGCTGCTCGAACCCTACCGGGCGCACATCCTCTCGGCGCACGAGCACTACAACGAGAACTACACTCCCGTGCCGCACGTCTTCGAGCATGTCCACGCCCCGCTGAGCACGCTCTTCTGGCAGACGCCGCTGAGCATGGACGGCATTCCGGCCGGATACGCCGTTTACGAAGCCGACGGCGGCCGGATCGCGTCGTGGTACTGGAAGGCGGTCGATCACGACCGGGGACGCCAGTTCACGGCCTACGCCGCGGGCGCCGACCGCCACAAGCCCGACGCCGTGACGGTGAACGTCTGGAACTACGACCCGGCGTGGAAGGTACGCTGGTACGAGGACGGCCGCTGCCGCGGCGAGATGACCCGCTACACGGGTTACGACGAGTCGATCTGCGACTACGTCGCACGCTACGGCGACCGCTTCAAATACAAATACATCGGCGCCGCACAGACCGAACACCTCTTCTACGCCGTTCCCTCGTCGCCCGACGCCGAGGTACGCGTGGAGGTGACCGACCGGTTCGGCAACGTCTATGAATGGTCCGCCGGGAAGGGGTACACCTCCCGTCCGGCCGCACAAACCGCAAAATAAACACCCGACACAATGCGAAGACAATTTGCGCTGCTCGCCGCGCTGGGGCTGTCGATGCTCCTCGGCACGGGATGCAGTCAGGATACGGCGGTCAGTTCGCCCGACGGCGGGCTGACGCTGCGCGTGGCCGAACGCGACGGCCGCATCGGATACACGCTAAGCCGCGGGGAGACGCTCCTCCTCGACTTCTCGACACTCGGATTCGAACTCCGGGACGCCCCGGCGCTGCGCGACGGGCTGACGATCGACGCCACGGCCCGGACATCATTCGACCAAACTTGGGAGCAGGTCTGGGGCGAAGAGCACTTCGTCCGCAACCGCTACAACGAGCTGCGCGTCACGGTACGCGAACGCGAAGCGCCCGGACGCCGCTTCGATGCGGTGTTCCGCCTGTTCGACGACGGCGTCGGATTCCGCTGCGAATTCCCCGAGCAACCCGCACTGGGCGAGTTCGTCATCATGGACGAGCTGACCGAATTCCGCTTTCCGCAGGACCACATGGCCTGGTGGATGCCCACACGCGAGCCCTACTACGAAAGCATCGCGCGCCACACGCCCCTCTCGCGGATGGACACGGTGAACACGCCGCTGACGCTCGAATGCGCCGACGGCACGTACCTCGCCCTGCACGAGGCCGACCTGACGGACTACGCCAAGATGAGCCTTCGCCCCGCCGGCGAGGAGGGCACGACGCTGCGCTGCTGCCTCACACCGTGGTCGAACGGCGTGAAGGTTTACGCCCGGACGCCGTTCCGCACGCCGTGGCGCACGGTCGTCGTCGGCGACACCCCCGGTGACCTGGCCACCTCGCGCCTGATGCTCAACCTGAACGAACCCTCGAAGATCGAGGACACGTCGTGGATCCGGCCGGGCAAGTACATCGGCATCTGGTGGTCGATGCACCTCTTCCAGGAGACCTGGGCACAGGGACCCGAACACGGCGCCACGACCGAAAACATGATGCGCTACATCGACTTCGCCGCCGAGAACGGCATCCAGGGTGTGCTGGCCGAGGGATGGAACGTCGGTTGGGACGGCGCATGGACCAAGAACACCGACAAGATCAGCTTCACGGAGCCCTATCCCGACTTCGACATCGCCCGGATCGCCGAATACGCCGCCAGCAAGGGCGTGGAGCTGATCGGCCACCACGAGACGGGCGCCAACACGAAAAACTACGAGGCGCAGATGGAGGAGGCCTTCGCCTTCTACCGCAAATACGGCGTGCGCGTCGTCAAGACGGGCTATGTCAACGTGCTCATGGACGGCAAGGAGCTGCACGACAGCCAGTACGGCGTGCGGCACTACCGCAGGGTGATCGAGACGGCGGCGCGCTACGGCATCTGCATCGACAACCACGAGCCGGTGATGCCGACGGGCCTCGAACGCACGTGGCCCAATCTGATGACGCAGGAGGGCGTCCGCGGGCAGGAGTACAACGCCTGGTCGCCCGACGGCGGCAACCCGCCCGAACACACGACCGTCCTCCCGTTCCTGCGCGGACTGGCCGGACCGATGGACTACACCTTCGGGACGTTCGACTTCTCGAACCCCGTGTCGCCTTTCGCGCGCGTGCAATCGACCGTGGCCCGCGAACTGGCCCACTACGTCGTGATATACAGCCCGTTGCAGATGGCTTCGGACCTGCCGGAGAACTACGCCGGAAAACCCGCCTTCGCCTTCATCCGCGACGTGCCGACCGACTGGGAGCGGACCGTCGTGCCGCAGGCCGTCATCGGCGACTACTGCGTCTTCGCGCGTCAGGAGCGCGACGGGGAGGACTGGTATCTGGGCGCCGTTACGGACGAGGAGCCGCGCACGGTCGAGGTCGCGCTGTCGTTCCTCACGCCCGGACGGAAGTACACGGCGCAAATCTACGCCGACGGCGAGGGAGCCGACTGGAAGACGAATCCCTATGCCGTCGAAATCACGGAACGCGAGGTCGGGGCCGACGACAGGCTCACGATCCGCATGGCATCGGGCGGCGGCTGCGCCGTCCGGTTCAAGGCCGAAAAAAACGAATAGGACCATGAAACGAATCACACTGATCGCATGGGCGCTGCTCGCGGTCCTCACGGCCGGCGCCGGGGAGCGGGTCCGCCGCGGCACGGTCCGCTGCGAAGGCCGGGGCGTGGAAGGCGTCGTCGTGACCGACGGCACGCACTGCGTCCGGACCGACGCCCGGGGACGCTTCGCGCTGCCCCGGACGGAGGACGCCCGCTTCGTCTATCTCTCCACGCCCGCCGGCTACGACTCGCCCGTCGAGGAGCACGTCGTGCGGTTCTTTCTCCCCGTGGACGACGCGCGCCGCAGCTACGACTTCGAGCTGCGGCGCGAGGCCGCGGACCGGACGCGCCACGGCTTCGTCGTCGTGGCCGACCCGCAGGTCTTCGCCCGCGGGGAGTTCGCGCTGCTCGCCCGCGCCGCGGACGACATCCGCGCGACGGCCGAAGAGGCGGACAGGCCGTTCCACGGCATCTGCGTCGGCGACCTCATTTCGGGCGACCACACGTTCTACCCGCAGTACAACGAGACGATGGCCCGCACGGGACTGGCGTTCCGCAACGCGATGGGCAACCACGACATGAAGATCTGGGGCCGGTCGTACGAGAGCTCGCTCCGGGCGTTCGAGGACGTGTACGGCCCCAGCCACTACTCCTACAACGTGGGAAAGGTGCATTACGTCGTACTCAACGACAACTTCTTCATCGGCCGCGACTGGTACTACATCGGCTACCTCGAGGAGCGGCAACTGGCCTGGCTGGAGCGCGACCTGGCCTGCGTCGCGCCCGGGAGCACGGTCGTCGTGGCGATCCACATCCCGACCGCGTTCCGCGGCAAGGACGGACAGCCGTTCGACTACGCGAAGGCGGCCAAGACGCTGGCCAACTACAAGGCGCTCCACCGGCTGCTCGAACCCTACCGGGCGCACATCGTCTCGGGACACCTGCACACGACGGCCAACTGCGAGATCGGCGAACGGCTCTACGAACACAACGTCGCGGCGCTGAGCGGCGCGTGGTGGCAGGGCGCGATCTGCACCGACGGGACGCCCGCGGGTTACGCCGTCTTCGAAATCGACGGCGACCGGGTGAGCTGGTACTACAAATCCGTCGGCCTCCCGCGCGAAGTGCAGATGAAGCTCTACGACGGCGGGGACGATCCCGCGTTCGCGGGACGGATCGTGGCGAACGTCTGGAACTGCGACGCGGCATGGCGCGTGGAAATGCGCGCCGACGGCGGCGAACCGGTCGCGATGGAGCGCACGACGGCCGCCGATCCCCAGGCGCGCACGCTCTACGCCGACCCGTCGCAACTCGTGCACAAATGGATCACGGTCGTCCCGTCCGACCACTACTACGCGGCGCCGCTGCCCGCCGGAACGCGGCACGTCGAAGTGACCGCCCGCGACCGCTTCGGCAACGTCTGGCGCGCCGAAAAGAAAATCGAACAATAAAAAACCGAACACCTATGAAAAAACACCTGTTTACCGCGCTGCTCCTCCTCGCCGCCGGATTCTCGGAGGCCCGGGAGACGCTGCCGCACGAATCCGCCGCCGCGGAAACACTCCGATTCACTCCGGCGACAGCGCCGGAAATCCGATTCGTGGGACGCGCCGCACGCTCCGACGACGGCGCGCTCTCGTTCGACTGGAGCGGGACCTACTTCTCGTTCCGATTCGAGGGTACGCGGTGCGCCATGCGGGCTGCGGACTCGAAACGGAACTACTACAACGTATTCGTGGACGGCAAGCCCCATGGAAAGGTCACCGCAGAGGGACCGGCGAAGACCATCGTGCTGGCCGAGGGACTCCCCCACGGTGTGCACACCGTACTCGTACAGAAACGAACCGAGGGCGAGCAGGGACGCACGACGCTCTTCGCTGTCGGTTCCGACGGGCCCCTGCTCGATGCGCCCCAGGCCCCGGGCCGGCACATCGAGTTCATCGGCGACTCGCACACCTGCGGGTACGGCACGGAGGGCAAATCCCCGAAGGAGCCCTTCACGCCCGAGACCGAGAACTGCGACCTGGCGTGGGGTTGCATCATCGCACGCTACTTCGACGCAGACTACACGCTCATCGCACACTCCGGGCAGGGAATCGTACGCAACTGGGGCGACGAGAAGGAGGTCTCCGACTGCACCATGCGCGAGCGCATGATGCGCACCTTCGACATGGAGGAGACGCCCCTTTGGGACTTCGCGCAGTACCGGCCCGACATCGTGGTAATCAAGCTCGGATCGAACGACTTCAGCGAGGGAGTCGCCCCCTCGGAGGAGGCTTTCAACGCCTCCTATGCGCAGGCGCTGCGGCAGATCCGCGCGGCCTACGGCGACGTGCCCGTGCTGTGCGTCGCCCCGGCCGAGAACACGACCGTCTATGGCTACCTGCAAACCTTCCTCCGGGAGCAACAGGACTCCGCGCTGCACTGCACCGTGATGACCCCGGGAATCACCGACTGGGGCAACGACATGGGGGCCAACTTCCACCCCAACCACCGGGGCCACCGGAAGCTGGCTTCGGCCATCATCCCCTACATCGCCACCATAACGGGGTGGGAAATGCCGGAAAAAGTCGTATATTAGAGGCCGGAAAATCAAACCTACGCGATGAAAAACCTGAAAAAACTCCTCCTGCTCGCCGCCCTGACCCTCTCGGCGGCGACGGCAGCGGCCCAGGACCCCGAAACGGACTGGGCGAATTTCGGCCGCTTCGAAGCGGAAAACGCCGCCCTCGCCTCCTCGCCCGAGGTCGTGCTGATGGGCAACTCGATCACCGAAGGGTGGATCCGCCTCCGTCCCGGCTTCTTCGCCGAGAACGGCTACGTGAGCCGCGCCATCAGCGGCCAGACCACCTCGCAGATGCTCGTGCGCTTCCGCGCCGACGTCGTGGAGCTGCACCCGCGGATCGTGGTGATCTGCGCCGGAACGAACGACATCGCCCGGAACACGGGCCGCATTTCGCTCGAACACATTCTGGACAACCTCCAGTCGATGGTCGAACTGGCCCACGCCAACGGCATCCGGCCGATCCTCTGCTCCGTGCCGCCCGCCGGAGCGTTCGGCTGGCGTCCGGAGCTGAAGCCGGCGCAGGATATCGTCCGCCTCAACGGAATGATCCGCGCCTATGCCGACGCGGAGGGCATCCCCTATGTCGATTACCATACCCCCATGGCCGCGGCCGACGGGTCGATGAACGCCGACTACACGAAAGACGGCGTGCACCCCACCGAAGCGGGCTATGCCGTGATGGAGCGCATCCTGCCGCCCGTCGTCAAGCGGGTGCAGGCCGAAATCGGGAAATAACGGCCCCGGCAGCGGGCATTTTCAGCCCCGGCGAAATGAACGGCCGGGCCCCGAACGAATCGGGGTCCGGCCGTTTTCCGTAGGAACCGGTCCCGGGCGTCAGGTCCGCCAGAACCACCCGCGTTTCGAGAATCCGGCCGTGAGGAGCACCATCAGCGCCGTGATGAGCACGCCCCGGAAGAGACTCATCGCACAACCGCTACCGCCCCACAGCCAGGGCAGCGGAACGACGCAGGCGAGGAGCGTCAGCAGCGGAACGATCACGTAGCCCGCCGCCACGTAGGCCGCCATCGGATTCTGGCCGCAGCGCACGAGCAACCCGGCCCGCGGACGCAGGCACTCGAACCAGACGGAGGCCGCCGTCACCACGAACGAAGCCAGCCCGACGGTCACGAAGAAGTAGCTGATCGTGGCGTGGTCCTTCTTGATGCCGCCTTCGAACGCCTCGAACGCCAGCCCCAGCAGAAGCCAGAAGAATCCGGTCGAGACGAGACGCGCGAGCAGCCCTTCGGTCTCCGTCCGCGGACGGCGCAGCAGCAGCCACGCCGCACCTCCCAGCGCGACGGTCAGCAGCAGGTTCGCCGTCAGATGCCGCGTGAAAAGGCCCCACATATTGACCGGCACGGCCAGCAGGACGAGCCCCGCCGCGAGGTACGTGCGGACGGGGTTCGCCGGGCGTTCGCCCGCCTCCGGCCGCCGCGCCAGCCAGCGGGCGACCAGATCGCCGGCGATGCTGCCCGGCAGGACGATGCAGAGGTATTTCATGAACTCGGCACGGTAGAGCCACGGCGCGAACGAGGCGTTCCACAACGTCTCGTTCCACGATCCCGGCACCGACGCGCCGATCTTCAGCGCCACGAGCAGCGCCACGACGCCCAACCTCGCCAGCGGACGGCGGCGCGTCGCCCACCAGACAAACGACCCGGCGACCACGACATTGGCCAGCACCAGAATGATGATATCCGACCGCTCGACCGAAACCGGCACGCCGAGCCGGCGGTAGAGCAGCATCATCGCCACGAGCCACACGGCGCCGCAGGCGTTGAGCAGGTCGTTGCGCCTCTTCGACAAGGCCGGCAGACGGATGAACAGCGCGAAATAGCCGCCCCACACGGCGAGCGTCAGCAGGGCCCGCAGGGCCGGCTGCGGCAGCACCTCGTTGAGCCGCCACATGCTCAGATTGCCCAGCGCGACGGCGAAGAAGGCCAGCAGCACGCCCCGCCGGAGTATTCCCCCGACGATCGCGGCGGGCCGCACGCCCCGGTCCAGCTTCCGTCCGAGCGAGAACGGGAACGCCGCGCCCATCGAGAAGAGGAAGAAGGGAAAGACCAGGTCCACCCACGTGATGCCCGGCAGCGAAGGGTCGAACGTGAAGTCCGGAGGCGGGACCTGCGCATGGAAAAGCCATGCCGGAAGCGCGGGATTCCAGCCGAAGTTGCCCGAGAGAACCATCCCCACGATGGCCAGCCCGCGCAGCAGGTCGATAGCGTATGCACGTCCCTTCATCGGCTACCGGTGTTGGGGGCGCAGCAGGTCCTGCACCACTTTGACGGGAGAGAAGGTCGTGATCGGAACATCGACGAAGACGGTGTTCCACCGTGCCATCGCGCCGTTCCAGAGCCCCGGGAGCTCCTGCGCGCGCAGCGGCCGTCCGCCCGCGGATTTCGACGAGATGAAGCCCGTCGCGGGATCGGTATATCGGCGCAGGTCGAACTTGCGGCCCTTCGAGTCGCGGATGCCGCACACCAGATCGACCGGATTGAAATGCGTGGCCGCCTGCATGAGCGGCTGGTCGGCGGGAGCGATCTGGCTCGACTCGGCGATCTGCAACGACTCCGTGCCGTCGGGATTGGCCACCCAGAAGGGACCGCCGCCCGGCTCGCCCTCGTTGCGGACCATGCCGCAGACACGGATCGGACGGTCGAGCACGGCGCGCAGCAGCGCCGAATCGTAGTCGGAGGGGAGCTTCACGCACAACCGCCGCTCGACGAACGCGGCGATCGGGGCCAGCTCGGCGCCCCCGACCTCGAGGGCCTTCAGGTATTCGAACGCCTGCTCCTGTAACCCGAGCAGCACGCCGGCCAGCGCCTTCTTCCAGCGGACCGTGTCGCCCCGGCGGGCGTCGGTGGTCACGTTGTCGATATTCTTGATGAACACCACGTCGGCGTCGATCTCGTTCAGGTTCTCGATCAGCGCGCCGTGCCCCGCGGGACGGAACAGCAGCGAGCCGTCCTCCTGCCGGAAGGGGGTGTTGTCGGGATTCACGGCGATGGTGTCGGTCGAGGGCTTCTGCACCGAGAAGGAGATGTCGTAGCGGACGCCGAAACGTTTCTCGTAGAGGGGGACACGCTCCGCGAGCAGCTCCTCGAATCCGGCCATGTGCTCGGGCGAGACGGTGAAGTGGATGCGCACCCCACCGCCTGACGCGGCATAGGCCGCGCCCTCGGCCAGATGCTCCTCGACGGCCTTGCGGCTCCCCTCGGGATAGGCATGGAAGGTCACCAGCCCCTTGGGTTTGCGGCCGTACTCCAGCCCGTCGTTCACGATGGCGTCCACCTTCGCCCGGTCGTCCGCCCCCGCGGGCAGCACGGCCCGCAGCTCGGGCCAGAAGGCGAACTCTTCGAGGTGCTCCAGCAGCGTATCGACGCCCTTGCCGCGCCGGCCCTCGTTCACGAATTCGAACAGCTCCTTGAACATGCGGGTCGCCGCGCCCGAGGCGGGGACGAATTTCACGACGCCCAGCCGGGCCGCATCGCGTTCGTAACGCGCCACGGCCGCATCGGCCGCCGCCGCGTCGAGCAGCGTCACGCCGTCGCCGGGCGACGCGGCCCGCACGACCTTCAGGAAGGGGAATCCCCGTCGGAAATTTTCCAGCTGCGCCTCGACCTGTCCGAGCGTCAGGCCGCGGGCTTCGATCTGTCGTAAGTCTTTTTCGGTAAACATCGGATCGTTCGTTTTTTTAGGTTGTCGTATCGTCGGACCGGGGGCCGCGCGCCGCGGGCGGAGAGCGCCGCGCGGTACGGGAAAAAACCGCCGGAAGCGGAATGGTCCCCCGCGATCATTCAAAGTTACTAAATAATTCCTAACTTTGCACGTATGATCCGAGAATTTCACCACATCAGCCTGCGCGACCGCAACAGTTTCGGCGTCGAGCAGCAGGCCGCACGGCTCGCCGAGTTCGAAACGGCCGACGACCTGCGGGCGATCTTCGCCGGAGGCGCGCCCGCGGAGTGGTGCGTGCTGAGCGGCGGCAACAACATCCTCTTCACCCGGGACTACGACGGGCTGCTGCTGACCCCCGCGGCGCGCGGCATCGCCGTGACGAAGGACGAGGGCGACAGGGTGTACGTCCGGGCCGAGGCGGGCGCCGAATGGGACGACCTGGTGGAGTGGGCCGTCGAGCGGGGACTGTGGGGCATCGAGAACCTCTCGCTCATCCCCGGCAAGGCCGGAGCCGCGCCGGTGCAGAACATCGGAGCCTACGGCTGCGAGGCGAAGGACGTCATCGAACGGGTGGAAATGTTCTGCGTCGAAACGGGCACGATGCTCACGCTCGACGCGGCGCACTGCGGCTTCGGCTACCGCGAGAGCGTCTTCAAGCACACGCTCCGGGGGCGCGTGGTCATCACGGCCGTCGAACTGCGCCTTTCGCGCACGCCGCAGCCCCGGCTGGACTACGGGGACGTCGCGCGCGAGGTCGAGGCCCGCGGGGGCGTGTCGCTGCGCAACATCCGCGAGGCGATCTCGGCGATCCGCCGCGCGAAACTCCCCGATCCGAAAGTCGCGGGCAACGCGGGCAGCTTCTTCAAGAACCCGGTGGTCGGAGCCTCCGAAGCAGCGCGGCTGCTGGCTGCCTGGCCCGACATGCCGCACTACCCCGCCCCGGACGGCGGCGTGAAGCTGGCCGCCGGATGGCTCATCGACCGCGCGGGGTGGAAAGGCCGCAGCGAAGGGCGCGTCGGCGTGCACGAGCGGCAGGCGCTGGTGCTCGTGAACCGCGGAGGCGCGACGGGCGCCGAAGTGATCGCCTTCGCCCGGCGGATCCAGCGGTCGGTCGCCGAACGGTTCGGCGTGGAGATCTCGACCGAAGTCAATATCCTCTGAACACCCCCGCCGCAGCCGGGCCCGCCCCGCCGGAAAGGGAACGAAACGAAAACATGTCGGAACGATGAATCTGCCGGAAGCCTTTCAACGCTATATCGACGAGAACCGCCTCGTCTCGCACGACGACCGCATCCTGCTGACCGTCTCGGGCGGCGTGGACTCGATGGTCATGCTGTCGCTGTTCACCCGCTGCGGATACTCCGTGGGCGTGGCGCACTGCAACTTCCAGCTGCGGGGCGTCGAGAGCGACGAGGACGAGGTGTTAGTCGAAGAGGAGGCCGCCAAATACGGCGTGCCGTTCTACAACAAACGGTTCGAGACGGCCGCGGAGATGGAGCGCACGGGCGAGTCGATGGAGATGGCGGCCCGGCGGCTGCGCTACGCGTGGTTCGACCTTCTGAGCCGCGAACACGGCTATACGGCCGTGGCGATCGCCCACCATGCCGACGACTCGATCGAGACGTTCTTCATCAACCTGCTGCGCGGCACGGGGCTGCGCGGGCTGACGGGCATTTCGGCCCAGATCGGCAAGGTCGTCCGTCCGCTCATGTTCGCCTCGCGCAAGGAGATTCTCGAATACGCCGTCCAGCAGCGCATCCCCTTCCGGGAGGATTCGTCGAACCGCTCGACCAAATACCTGCGCAACAAGATCCGGCTGGGGCTGATTCCCCGCATCCGGGAAATCAACCCCAAATTCACCCTCCTGATGCGCCGCAACCTCGCGCGGCTCACCGACGCACAGCTGTTCATCAACCACGGCATCGAACGCATCCGCGGAGAGGCCGTCGAGAGCCGCGACGGAATCGACACGATCCGTCCCGAGCGCATCGACCCGGCCTTCCCGCGCGAGTTCGTCATCTACGAGCTGCTCAGCTCGGCCTACGGCTTCAAGGGCGACACGGTCGATGCGCTGTGCCGCGCCCTGGAGCAGAACGCCACGGGAAAGCGCTTCTACGCCCGCGACCGCGTGGCCACGATCGACCGCGGAGCGATCCGCGTGGCTCCGATCGCCCCGGACGACGACTGCCTGACGACCGTCCGCCAGGGCGCCCTGCGCAGCTACTGCGGCAACTCGGCGCTCTACTACGAATACCTCTCCGTTGACGAGGTCAGGACGTTCGACACCCCTCCGAACGTCGCGCTGCTCGATGCCGACAGGCTGCGCTATCCGCTCACGCTGCGCCGCTGGCGCGAGGGCGACCGGTTCATCCCCTTCGGCATGACCGGCAGCAAGAAGGTCAGCGACTTCCTGGTGGACGCCAAGGTGTCGATGCCCGAGAAACAGCGGCAGTTCGTGCTGCTCTCCGGCGACGAGATCGCATGGCTCGTCGGCCGCCGCATCGACGACCGCTACCGCCTGACGCGCGGCACGGAGAACGTGCTGCGGATCACCAAAGAGATTCTCTGAAAACATGGCAAAAAGCGCACTCAAATTCCGCGACTCGGTCGCCCGGTACGAACAGCTCGCCGCAGAGATCGCGGCCCGGAGGTTCGCTCCCGTTTACCTGCTCATGGGCGAGGAGGGCTACTTCATCGACGCGCTGGCCGAACGGCTCGCCACGACCGTCCTCGACGAGGCGTCGCGGGCCTTCAACCAGATCACCGTCTATGGCCGCGACACCGACGCCGGACAGGTAGTGAACCTCTGCCGGCAGATGCCCATGATGGGACAGTACCAGGTGGTGATCGTCAAGGAGGCGCAACAGTTGCGGGGCATCGAGAAACTCTCGTACTACACGCAGAAGCCCTCGCCCACGACCATTCTCGTCGTCTGCCACAAGGAGAAGAACGCCGACAAGCGTTCGGCCTTCTACAAAGGGTGCGCCGCGAACGGCGCGGTGTTCGAATCGGTGCGGCCGCGCGACTACGAGATCGCCTCGTGGTTGCAGCAGTTCGTCAAGGGGCGGGGGCTGACGATCGACCAGAAGGCGCTGTCGATGCTCACCGACCACCTGGGGACCGACATCGCCAAGATCTCGAACGAGCTGTGCAAGCTCACCGTCTCGCTGCCCGAGGGAACGAAGCGCATCACCGATGCGGATATCGAGGCCAACATCGGTATCTCGAAGGATTTCAACAACTTCGAGTTGTGCAAGGCCGTCCTCACGCGGGACATGGGCCGCGCGCTGATGATCGCCGACCACTTCGCCCGCAACCCCAAGGACAACCCACTGCTGCTGACCGTCATGGCGCTGTTCGGGCAGTTCCGCGACCTGTTCGTGGTGAACTATCTGCGGTGGCTCGCACGCCACAAGGGCAAGCCCTTCCCGCCCGATCAGGAACTGATGCGCATCCTGCGCAAGAACAACACGTTCGTCCTCGCCGAAATCAAGCAGAACGCCGCGGCGTGGGACAACCGCAAAGTCTTCGGCATCCTCGGGCTGCTGCGCGAATACGACGCCAAGAGCAAGGGGCTCAATGCCGGCGGCGCGCCGGACGGGGAGCTGCTGCGCGAACTGCTGCTGAAAATCTTCCTCGCTTGACGGAGCTCTGCCTATACCAGACCGTGCACGTAGCCCGCGGGCGTGCGCGGAACGTCGCAGCGCATGCGGCGCTGCTCGACGCAGCGTCGCGCGCCCTGTTCGGACGTCCCTATGCACCCGATCCGGCACGGCTCGCAGCCCGCATCGAAGCCCTCGCCGCAGCGGAACGCTACCCGGCAGGCGTCTCGGGTTTCGTACGCCTCGAGCTGACGCCCGAAGGCGGCGAACGGCTGCTCGCGGCCGGCATCTCCCTTTACGACGGGTACGCCCTGCGGAGCCTCTCGCCCGCGGCCGTCACGCTCCGCTACGACCCGCTCTGCCCCGAAGCCCCCACCTCGGCCCGGGAGGCCGCGGAACTGCTGGCCGCACGGCTCGCCGCCCTCCGCGGCGCGGCGGCGGCCGTGCGCTGCGACGCGGAGGAGCGGCTGCTCACGGCCGACGGCGCCCCATTGTTCGCCGTGCGCGGACACACGGTGTACACCGCCCCCGCGCCCGCGAGCGTCGAGGGATGCCTGGCGCGCGAAGCGGTCCGGGCGGCCGGACTGACGCTCCGCGAGGAGCCGCTCCGACGCCGCGAGCTGCCCCGGGCCGAAGAGCTGTTCTACGCCGACCACCGGGGCATCACGGCCCTTTCACGCTGCGACGGGCAGCCGCTCATGACACTCGTCGCCGAACGCGTCGCGGAGGCGCTGGAGGGGCTGTTTCCGAAAAAATAGAAACCCGAACGCCCTCCGCCGCCCTATCTTCGGAGCGTCGAACCGGACCCTGCGCCGTGCGGAAAACCGTCCCGGCAGGGTCGTAAAAACGCTTCAATCATGAAAAAATTCCTTCTCTGCTACGCCGTCCTGACGACGGCGCTGCTCGTCTGCGCCTGCCGCTCCTGCCGCCACGCCCGCGGGGAAAGCCGGCGTCTGGCCGACAACCAGACCGCCCTCGCCTCCGAAGTCGAACACTACCGCACACGGCTGGGCGAGGAGGCCGCCTCGGTGCAGGCGCTCCGCCTCCGCTGCGCCGAGTTCGAGGAGCTGCGCGCGGCCGACGCCGCCCGCATCCGGCAGCTGGGAATCAGGCTGCGCCGGGTCGAAGCCGCGGCGAAGAGCTCGACGCAGACCGCCGTCGTACTCCGCGCGCCGCTGCGCGACACGCTCGTTCCCCGCCGGGCGGCGGTCCCCGCATGGGACACCCTGCGGCGGTTCCGCTGGCGCGATCCGTGGGTCACGGTCGAAGGGTCGATAGGCCGCGACTCGGTCGAATGCCGCATCCGCAGCGTCGATACCCTGCGCCAGGTCGTGCACCGCGTCCCGCGCCGGTTCCTCTTCATCCGCTGGGGCACGAAAGCCCTCCGGCAGCAGATCGTCTCGTCGAACCCCCACACGCGGATCGTCTACACGGAGTACGTCCGCATCGAGCGCTGACCCGCACGCAGCCGCAGGACACACCCCGCCGAATAAAAAATCCGCCTGAACCCTTGCCCTTTTCACTTTGTTGCGTATCTTTGTCCGGTATGGAACGGACTGCAATCTTTCCGGGGTCGTTCGACCCTTTCACGCGCGGCCACGCCGCGCTGGTCGAGGAGGCGCTCAACCTGTTCGACCGCGTGGTGATCGGCATCGGCAACAACACGGCCAAGCAGGGGTTGCTGACCGTCGGAAACCGCAAGCGGCTCATCGACGACATCTACGCCCGCAATCCGCGCGTCGAGGCCCGGGTTTACACGGGGCTGACGGGCGAGTTCGCCGAGCAGATGGGCGCCTGCGCCATCATCCGCGGCGTGAGGAACACCACCGACTTCGAATACGAACGCACGATGGAGGCCACGAACCACCGCATCTACCCCGAGATCACGACCGTGATGCTCTTCACCCCTTCGCCCGTGGCGGACATCTCCTCCTCGACGGTCCGCGAGGTGCTCTCGTTCGGACGCACGGTGGAGGAGTTCATGCCCGAAGGAATCGACATAAACAACTACTTGCAATAAGCCTATGATGGAATTCACAGCCGAAATGATCGCCGGGTTTCTGGGCGGCGAAGTCATCGGCGACAAAAACGCCAAAGTGCACACCGTCTCCTCGATCGAGGAGGGGAAGGCCGGATCGCTGACCTATCTGACCAATCCCAAATACGAACCCTTCGTCTATACCACCGGAGCGTCGATCGTACTCGTGGACAGTTCGTTCACGCCTTCGCGCCCGGTCGCCGCCACGCTCGTCAGGGTGGCCGACGCCGGAGCCTGCGTGCTCCGCCTGCTCGAAATGTACAACGCCGCGAAGCCCCGCCGCACGGGGATCAGCCCCCGCGCCTCGGTGGCCGAAGAGGCCGTCGTGGGCGAGGAGTGCTACATCGGCGATTTCGCCGTCGTCGAAGCGGGCGTGCGGATCGGCAGGGGATGCCAGATTTACCCGCAGGTTTACCTCGGGCAGGGCACGACGGTGGGCGACGGCACGATTCTCTACCCAGGGGTCAAGGTCTATGAAGGCTGCACGATCGGCAGCCGCTGCATCCTCCACGCCGGCGCGGTGATCGGCGCCGACGGCTTCGGATTCCTTCCCAACGCCGAGGGGGGCTTCGACAAGATTCCCCAACTGGGCAACGTGGTGATCGAAGACGACGTGGAGATCGGCGCCAACACCTGCATCGACCGCGCCAAAACCGACTCGACCGTCATCCGCCGTGGCGTGAAACTTGATAACCTGATCCAGATAGGACACAACGTGCAGATCGGCGAGAACACCGTTTCGTCGGCGCAGACCGGCATCGCGGGGACTTCGAAGGTCGGGGCCAACTGCTTCCTCGCGGGGCAGGTGGGCATCGCCGACCACGTGACGATCGGCGACCGCGTGAAGATCGGCTCGAAGAGCGGTCTGGACAAGGACGTGCCCGACGGGGAGATCCGCTTCGGCTACCCGGCGCTGCCCGGCATGCAGTACCACCGCGCGGCCAATGTCTTCAAACGGCTTCCCGAGCTGGACAAACGGGTCCTGGCCTTGGAGAAAGAGATTACGGAACTTAAAAAATAACTGACGACCATGAAAAAGATTCTGACACTCGCAGCGGCCGCCGCCGTGCTGTACAGCTGCGGCAATAACGAAAACCGGTATGTCGTCGAGGGCAATCTCGAAGGCATCAACGAGACGGTCTATCTGTTCGACCGGCAGCAGCAACTGCTCGACTCGGCCAAGGTAGAGAACGGCGCATTCCGCATCGAAGGCGTGGCCGAAGCCCCCGCGAGCGCCATCCTGACCGACGCCCGCGACATGCGCGGAACGTTCGGCGTCATGCTGATCCTCGAACCGGGCACGATCACGGTGGCCCGCAGCGAGCAGGAGCAGAACGCCCTGTTCGCGACAGGCACCGTATCGAACGACGCCAACACGGCCTACATGACCGCCGGCAGCGAGCTGATCCGCGAATTCCGCGATCCGGAGACCACCGACGAGCGCCGCGAGGCCATCGAGGAGGAGTACGAGGAGCTGGGCAGCCAGGCCCTCGAGCAGAACCGCAACAACTATTTCGGCGTGGTGATGCTCTCGCAGCAGGCCTACGGACTTTCGGGCCAGGAGATTCTGGACGAGATCGCCCTCTTCCCTGCGGAGTTGCAGCAGACCGGGGAAATGACCAAAATCAGGGAGAATGCCGAGCAGAAGCTCAAGACCGACGTGGGACAGCCCTATATCGACGTCGTACAGCCCGACGCCGACGGCAAGGAGGTGTCGCTCAAATCCGTCGTAGAGAACCCGGCGACGAAATACGTCCTGCTCGACTTCTGGGCTTCGTGGTGCGGTCCCTGCATGGGCGAGGTTCCCCACCTGAAGAAGACCTACGGGGAGTTCCACGATAAGGGATTCGAGATCTACGGCGTGTCGTTCGACAACAACCGCGACAAGTGGCTCGCCGCCGTGAAGGACAACGGCATGGACTGGATCCACGTGAGCACGCTCGGCGGATTCGACAACCAGGCGGCCAAGGATTACGCCGTACAGGCCATTCCCACGAACCTGCTGATCGACCGCGAGGGCAGGATCGTCGCCAAGAACCTGCGCAGCGAGGCGCTCTACGAGAAGATCGGGGAGCTGCTGAAATAGCCCGTTCCGCCCGACACTGCGCCCCTCCGGTTCCGGTTCGCCGTCCGGAGGGGCGCTTTTCCGAATCCGTTTCACCGCAAACCGCGCACGCCGTTGGCTGACAAGACATCCTACCGCATCATGGGCATCGACCCCGGCACGAACTACATGGGTTACGGCGTGCTGGAGATCGAAGGGCGCACGCTGCGTCCGGTCGTGCTGGGCGACATCGACCTGCACCGGATCGCGGATCCCTACGCCAAGCTGCGCTACATCTTCGAACGCGTCGGCGCGCTGGTCGATACCTACCGTCCGCAGGAGGTGGCGCTCGAATCGCCCTTCTTCGGCGAGAACGTGCAGTCGATGCTCAAGCTCGGGCGGGCGCAGGGCGTGGCGATGGCCGCCGCACTGAGCCGCGGCCTCGACGTATTCGAATACGCCCCCATGCGCATCAAACAATCCATCACCGGACGCGGCTCGGCCGCCAAGGAGCAGGTCGCCGCCATCGTCTGCCGCACGCTGGCCGTCGAACGGCCGCCGAAGCGGCTCGACGCCACGGACGGAATGGCCGTGGCCCTGTGCCACTACTTCACGACCTCCGGCCCGATGAACGCCCTGCTGGGAAACGACCGCGTCAAGGGCCTCGGCGGAGGCAAAAAGGCCGCCTCGAAGGGCGGATCGCAAAGCTGGGAACAGTTTCTGAAAAAACACCCCGACCGGGAGATCAAATAATCCGCACCGCAATGCAATAGCAATCAACGCATTGCACTACGGAGACAGAAATTCGGCAATTTTTTCCCGAAATTATTTGCGAGTTTCGGATTTCCGCCGTATATTTGCACTCGCAATTCGGCGCCGTAGCTTAATTGAATAGAGCATCTGACTACGGATCAGAAGGTTACAGGTTTGAGTCCTGTCGGCGTCACAGGAGAAAGAGAGTCCAAAAGGCTCTCTTTCTTGCATTTAGGAAGGGCCCGAAGAAGAAGGAATGGAAACCCGTCCCGCGGCGGACAGGATTCACATTCCGGAAAGGGCCGGAGCAAAAAAACGGAAAAACCGAAAACCGGGAAAGAAGCCCGAAAACCGGACACAGGAACCGGGAGGGAACTCGAAAAAAGGGGATGCCCGACAAAGTCTCCTCCGCAAGCAAAAATCACCCCTGTCGGAGCAATCTCCGACAGGGGTGAACACGTAAGGCCGAACTCGTCGGACTGCCTCTTGTACCGGCAGTTCCGGCCTCCGGCCGGGCTTCTTTACAGATTACGGGACAAATCGCGGGCCTCCACTCCTTCGAATGTCAGCCGGACCGGTTCGATCCGGCCCTCGGCGTCGAACGTCATCCGTTCGATGCACACCTGCCGGTGAGCCCCCTCGCCGTCGCCCAGCGGATGACGGTGATAGACGATATAGTAGTCGTCCGTGCCCGGGATGCGGATCACGGAGTGATGTCCGGCTCCCGTAGCCACGGCGGGGTCCTGCCGCATGATCGTTCCGATGCGTTCGAACGGTCCGAGCGGCGAATCCGACACGGCGTAGGCCACCGAATAGTCGGGGCCCGTCCAGGCTCCCTCGGACCACATGAAATAGTATTTTCCCTTGCGTTCGAACAGGAACGGCCCCTCGGTATAGCGTTCGGGGGTGATCTCCTTGTAGAGCTCCCCGTCGTCGAAAGGACGGATTCCCGTGAAGTCCTCCTTCAGCCGCACCACGTTGCAGTGGCCCCAGCCGCCGTAATACATGTAGTATTCGCCCCCGTGTTCGTAAACGAACTGGTCGATGGGCTGCGCGCCGTTCTCGATCTCATTGATCAGCGGCTTGCCGAGCAGATCGCGGTAGGGTCCCTCGGGACGGTCGCTCACCGCCACGCCGATACCGCCGACCTCGCCTTCGTGCACGTCGTTGGCCGCGAAGAAGAAGTAGTAGCGGCCGTCCTTGCGGATGGCGGCCGGCGCCCACATGGCCCGCCGCGCCCACGCCACGTCGGCCTGCTTCAGGATGCCGGTGTGCTTCGTCCAGTGCACCAGGTCGTCGGAGGAGAAGCAGTCGAAGGAGAGCTGCTCGTCGTAGGGAAGGCTGCTCGTGGGATAGACCCAGCAGGTTCCGTCGTAAACGACGGCTTCGGGATCGGCATACCATCCCTCGAAAATGGGGTTGCCGCTCCGTTCCGGCGTTCCGGACCCGGCGCAGGAGACGCCGAATACCGTGCACCCCGCCAACGCGAGCAGGCTGAAAAAGCGGATGTTCATAACGTTTCAGTTGGAATTGACGACGCTAAAATACGAAAAATCCGCCACGGACCCGCAGATCCGCGGCGGAAAATTCGCCGGCGCACGCCCGCGCTCACTTCCGCCCGCCGTCGGGCATCGTCCAGCCGCCGCCCAATGCCTTGTAAAGCTGCACGAGGGCCAGGTGCTCGTCGCGGACGGCATTGCTCAGCCCGATCTGCGCATCGAGGTAACGCCGCTGGGCGTCCAGCACGTCGATGTAGTTGATATTGCCGCCGCGGTACTGGATATTCGCCAGTTTGACGTATTTGCTGGCGGCATCGCGGAGCGTGACGTTCAGCTCGGCCGTCCGCCGGACGTTCCGGTAGGTCACGATGGCGTCGTCGGTCTCCTTGAAAACCTCCAGCACCTTCTTCTCGTAGGCCAGACGCGCCTCGTCGTAGGCCGCCAGCGCGGCACGGTACTTGGCCTGCTTACGGCCGAACCCGAAGACCGGGGCTGCGATCGCCCCCGCCACATAAGAGAAGGGCGAACGGAAAAAGCCCGTCAGCTCGCTGTTCTCCACGCCGCCCGTCAGCGTGAAGGTCAGCCGCGGGAAACGGTCGGCATAGGCCATGCCCGCCTCGGCCATCGCGGCCCGGAGCTGCTGTTCCGAAGAACGCACGTCGGGGCGCCGCTGCAACAGCCCCGAAGGCAACCCGACGGGCAGGCTGTCGGGCATGGTGATGTTCAGCGCCAGCCCGCTCCGCCGCACCTCCCCTCCGGGATAGCCGCCCGCGAGCAGCGAGATGCTGTTCTCCATCATCCGGATCCGCCGTTCGAGATCGGGGATGCGCGCCGCCGTGGTGGCGTACTCCACCTGCGCCTGCTGATAGACCGTCTCGGCCGTGAGGCCCCCTTCGAACCGCAGTTTGGCCTGATGCACGTCCTCGCGCCGCGTCTCGAGCGTCCGCCGCACGATCGCCAGTTCGTTGTCGAGCGCCATCAGTTCGAAATAGGCCGTGGCGACCTCCGCCACGAGCGTCATGCGCATCGCGCGCCAATCCTCCACCGACGCGAGGTATTCGGCCCCGCCCCGGCGTTTGGCCCAGCGCAGGTTGCCCCACAGGTCCAGCTCCCAGCTCACGGAAGCCTTGGCTCCCATTTCGGGGTCGTTGCTGAACGGCTTCTCGTAATAATCGTTCGTCTCGCGGTTGGCATAGACCGAAGCGGAGAAAACGGGCAGCCGGCTGGCCTTGTCGATCCGGTAGAGCTGCCGCATCCGCTCGACGCGCGCGGCGGCCGCCAGCATGTCCTTGTTGGCGGCGAGCGTCCGTTCGATCAGGTCGCACAACGCCGCATCGCCGTAGAACCGCCACCACGCGACGTCGGCGACGGTCGTCGAATCGGTCTGGTCCGGGGAGAGGGTCTCCGGCAGGTTCAGCTCGGGCGACTTGCAGTGCCTGACCGCCGAACAGCCGCAAAGGAAGGCCGCCGCAAGGGCGGCAAGGTATATCGGGATTCGTTTCATCGTTTCAGTTTGGCTTTAAGACGGTAAATCCAGACGAAGAAGAAGGGCACGAAGACGATGCCGGCGGAGATGGCCACGAGCATGCCGAAGAACACGCCGGTTCCGATGCCCTGGCGGCTCGCCGAACCCGGCCCCGACGCGAAGACCAGCGGCAGCAAGCCCAGAATGAAGGCCAGCGAGGTCATGACGATCGGGCGGAAGCGCAGGTGCGCCGCCGTGACGGCCGCCTCGACGATGTCGCGTCCCTTCTCGACCTCCTCCTTGGCGAACTCCACGATCAGGATGGCGTTCTTGGCCACCAGACCCACGAGCATCACCAGTCCGATCTGGAAATAGATGTTGTTCTCCAGTCCGCATATCCAGATGCCCAGATAGGCCCCGATGCCGGCCACCGGCAGCGACAGGATCACGGCCACGGGAACCGACCAGCTCTCGTACTGCGCCGCGAGGAAGAGGAAGACGAACAGGAAGGCCAGCGCCAGCACGACGCCCGTTTGCCCGCTCACCCGCTTCTCCTGATAGGAAAGGCCGCTCCATTCGACGCCTATATCCACCGGAAGATGCTCGGCGACGATCCGCTCCAGCGCATCCATGGCCTGCCCCGAGCTGTAACCGTGGGCCGCCTCGCCGGAGATGGTCGCCGAGGTGAACATGTTGAACCGCTTGATGGTTCCGGGTCCCGTCGTGTAGTCGGTCGTGCCGAGGGCCGTGACGGGGATCATCGCCCCGTCGGCGCCGCGCACGAAGAACAGGTTCAGGTTGTCGCGGCTGGCCCGGTAGGGCGCTTCGGCCTGAATATAGACGCGGTAGATGCGGTTGAACAGGTTGAAGTCATTGACGTAGATCGACCCCGTGAAGGCCTTCATCGTCGAGAAGACGTCCGACATCGAGACGCCCAGCAACTGCGCCTTGTCGCGGTCCACGTCGAAGTAGAGCTGCGGAATGTCGCCCTGCATCGACGACGACAGCCCCGTCAGCTCGGGCGTCCGCCCGGCGTAGTACATCAGCGTATCGACCGCCTGTTGCAGCTCGCCGTAGGTCGTGTTGCCGCGCGCCTCGAGCACCATCTCGAAACCGCCCGACTGCCCCAGTCCGGGAATCACCGGCGGCGTCGAGAGGTAAACCCTGCTCTCGGGATAGCGCGACAGCTCGTCGCGCACGCGCCGCATCACCTCGCCGATATCCTCCGTCTCGCGCTCGTCCCACGGCTTGAGGATGACGGTGAGCTGACTGCGCGCCTGGTTCGTCCCCACACGGGGGCTCGACCCCGTCACGTTGAGCACGTACTCGACGTCGGGGTCCTTCTTCAGGAAGCGCACGGCGCGGTCCGTGACCTCGCGCGTCCGCTCGATCGTGGCGCCCTCGGGCAGCTCCAGCTCCACGGTGAAGTATCCCTGATCCTCCTGCGGCATGAAACTCTGGGGAACCAACCGGTTCATCGCCCAGATGCCCACCAGCACGATGCCGAAGGCGGTCAGCATCCGCCGCGAACGGCCCAGAGCCCGCACGATCGTCCGGCCGTAGAGGAGATTGCCGCGGGCCAGGAAGAGGTTGATGTAACGGAAAACGCGGTTTTTCTTTCCGGCGTTCTCGGGCCGCAGGAACAGCGAACACATCACCGGACTGAGCGTCAGCGCGACAACAGTGGAGATAATCACCGACACGGCGATCGTGATGGTGAACTGCCGGTAGAGCTGCCCCGTAATGCCCGAGAGGAAACTCACGGGCACGAACACGGCGCAGAGCACCAAGGACATGGCGATCAGCGCCCCGCCCAGGCTGCGCATCGCCTTCTTCGTCGCCTCGTAGGGCGACAGGTGCTCCTCGTGCATGATACGGTCCACGTTCTCCACCACGACGATGGCGTCGTCCACCACGATGCCGATGGCAAGGATCAGACCCAGCAGCGTCAGCAGGTTGAGCGAGAAGCCGAAGACGAGCATCACGCCGAACGTACCGACGAGCGAAATGGGCACGGCGACGATCGGGATGAGCGTCGCGCGCCAGCTCTGCAACGAGAGGAAGACCACGAGGATCACCAGCACCAGCGCTTCGAAGAGCGTGCGGTAAACGTGGTGGATCGATTCGGAAATATAGGTCGTCATGTCGAAGGGCACGTTGTAGGTGATGCCCTCCGGAAAGTTGCGGCTGATCTCGTCCATCGTGGCACGGACCGCACCGGCCACCTCGACGGCGTTGGCCCCGGGCAGCATGTAGATATCCAGCACGGCGGCGTTGCCGCCGTTGATGCCGCTCTCGGTGTTGTAGGACTGCGCCTCGAGCGAAATGTTGGCCACGTCGCGCAGACGGATGATCGACCCGTCGGGATTGGCTCTGACGACGATGTCCTCGAACTGGCTCACCGACGACAGACGCCCCTGCGCCGTGATGGGAATCGTCACGTCCACGCCCTCCATCGGAGCCTGTCCCAGCACGCCGGCCGCCGATTCGCGGTTCTGGTCCTTCAGGGCGTTCTGCAAGTCCTTGACCGTCAGTCCCAGGTCGGCCAGCTTGTCCGGCTCGACCCATATCTGCATGGCGTAGTAGCGGCTGCCGACGTTCGAGACGCGCCCCACGCCCGGAATACGGCGCAACATGTCCAGCACGTTGAGCGTGGCGTAGTTCGAGAGGTAGATTTCGTCGAACTTCGGGTCCGACGACAGCAGCGTGATGGTCAGCAGCTTGCTCGACGCCTGCTTCTCGACCGAAATGCCGTTCTGCACGACTTCGGCCGGCAGGCGCGCCTCGGCCTCCTTGATGCGGTTCTGAATATCGACGGCCGCCAGATCGGGGTTCGTCGAGATGTCGAAGGTCACCGTCACGGTGAAGCCGCCCGAGTTGGAACTCGACGACTCCATGTAGATCATGCCCGGCGTGCCGTTGAGCTCCTGCTCGATGGGCGTGGCCACGGCCTGCGTCACGGTCTGCGCGTCGGCGCCCGGATACGAGGCCGAAACCTTCACCACCGGAGGCACGATCTGCGGATACTGATCGACGGGAAGCAGCGCCAGGCCGATCGCCCCCACGATCACGATCACGATGGACAGGACGGTCGAGAAGACGGGCCTGTCGATGAAAAAGTCGCTCTTCATGGCCTATTCCTCCCCGGTTGCGTTATCCTCCCGGCGGATCGGCGCCACCGGTTCGACCTTCATGCCGTGCTGGAGCTTGTGATACCCCTCGACGACGATCCGCTCCTCGGGCGAAAGGCCGCGCTCGACGACCATCTTGTTGTCGGGAATTTCCGGTCCGGGCTCCACGAACCGCTTCTCCACGACGCTGTCGGGCCGCACGACATAGATATAGGCCCCGCCCTTCTCGATCACCAGCGCCTTCGTCGGCACGACCACGGCGTCCTCCCTGACGTCGAGCAGCAGCTTCACCTTCGTGAACTGCCCCGGCAGCAGGATGTGGTCCGGGTTGGCCATCTCGGCCCGCACGGAGAAGGTTCCCGTCTGGGGATCGACCTGCGGATCGGCGAAATCGACCAGTCCCCGGTAGGGATACTGCGAACCGTCGGCCAGCGTCACGGTGATATAGGGATTCCACTTGCGGGTGGTGTCCTTCTGTCCCAGATTGACGTTGCGCGCTTTCGAGCGCAGGTAGTCCAGCGCCGTCATGCTGAAATCGACGCGCACCGTATCGCTCTTCACGACGGTCGCCAGCAGCGACTTGCCGCTCGGACCGACCAGCGTGCCGATGTCCACGTTGCGCTCGGAAATGTACCCCGAGACGGGCGACTGCACGGTGGTGTAGCCCAGCGTCATCTCGGCCTGCGTGAGGTCGGCCTCGCACACCACCACGTCGGCCGCGGCGCTCTCGTAGGAGGCGATGGCGTTGTCCAGGTCGAGCTGGCTGGCGGCGTTCTGCTCGTAGAGCGGCCGGATGCGCTCCAGGTCGCGCTGCGCCTTGAGCGCCTGCGCCTTGGCCTTGTTGAGCTGCGCCTTGGCCTTGTTCACGCGCGCCCGATAGAGTTTGGGGTCGATGACGAAGAGCGTCTGCCCCTTCTTGATATACGTGCCTTCGGTGAAGAGCATCCGCTCGAGATAGCCCTCGACGCGGGCGCGGATCTCGACGAACTGCTGCGCGCGGATGCGCCCCACGTACTCGCCATAGACGCTCACGTCCTCGACCTCCACCGGTTCGGCCGCCACGACCGGCAGCACCTCCGGCACGGGACGCGGCCGCAGCCACCACCAGACACCGCCGCCGGCCGCCAGCAGCGCGCAGACCAGCACGATCCACCGTTTGCGGTTCATCTCGACCGACACATGCGGAATCCGTTCCGCCACTCCCCTCTTCAGTTTGCCCAGATCCAGGTTCTTCAGATCGGGTTTCATTCTTTCGAAATTCATCTTACTTTTTTGTCTGTTTTCGCCGCAGTACGGGCACGGCCGCACGCGGGCTTATCGTCGCAAAAGGGACAAACCGCGGACCAATCCGGCCGCCGCAAACGCAAAACGGTCATTTCCAATCCCCTAACGGAACGACGGGACAAAGATACGCAAAAAAAACGTGGAAACGTTCCACACCCGCCGGGGAGATATTCCACAACCGGCTGCCCGGCGGGGCGCGTTGTCCGGCCCGCCGGAGGCCAGAGGCGCTCCCCGGAAACGCCCGCCGGACGTTTCCGGGGAGCGGCGAAACCCGGAAAACGCATCCCCGGTACATTTTTCCGCCACTCCGGACACACTTTGGCCGGCTTTTTGCGACATTTATATATTTTTTTGTTCCGCAAAAGGTGAATTTTTGCGACGAAAGCTGCATTTTGTCGTATATTTGCATACGATTTCCGAACCTAAACCGCACTTTCGCACAATGAACAAAAAGAAGAGATGGATTACGACCGCCGCGATTCTCGCCGTATTCTGCGCTGCGCTGGGATATTACAATTTCCGTCATGACAGCCCCGACGCGGAAGCGGGACCGGAGGCGCTCCCCGCGCCGCGACAGAAGAACGTCCTGAACGTGAACGGAATGGTCATCCGCCCGCAGACGCTCACCGACGGCATCACGACCATCGGCAACCTGCTTCCCGACGAGGAGGTGGACCTCTCGTTCGAGACCTCGGGCAAGATCGTGGAGATCAATTTCCGGGAGGGAACCGCCGTGCGCAAGGGCGAGTTGCTGGCCAAGGTGAACGACAGGCCCCTGCAGGCGCAGCTCTCGCGCTACGAGGCGCAGCGCAAGCTGGCCGAAGACCGCGTCTATCGCCAGAGCGCCCTGCTCGAAAAGGACGCCGTGAGCCAGGAGGCCTACGAACAGGCCCGCACCGAACTGGCGATGCTCTACGCCGACATCGACATCGTGAAGTCGAACATCGCCCTCACGGAGCTGCACGCCCCCTTCGACGGGGTGATCGGCCTGCGCAACGTCAGCGAAGGCGCCTACGCCTCGCCCGACGTCGTGGTGGCCAAGCTCACGAAAATCTCGCCGCTGAAGATCGACTTCTTCGTTCCCGAACGGTACGCCAACCAGATCAAGCCCGGCACGCGCCTCACGTTCACCGTCGAGGGGCGCGACGAGCAGTTCCGCGCCGAGGTTTACGCCACCGAGTCGAAAGTGGACATCGAGACCCGCACTTTCGCCGTGCGCGCGCTCTTCCCCAACCGGCAGGGCAAACAGCTCCTCCCGGGACGCTTCGCCGACGTCAAAATCCGGATGCACGACATTCCGGACGCCATCGCCATCCCGACCGAGGCGATCGTCCCCGAAATGGGCGTGGACAAGGTTTATCTCTACAAGGGAGGCAAGGCGCGGGCCGTGACCGTCCGCACGGGGCTGCGCACCGACTCCTCGATCCAGATCATCGCGGGCCTCAATGTCGGCGACACGATCATCACCTCCGGCACGCTGCAACTGCGCACCGACCTGCCCGTGAAACTCGACACCGTAGAATAAACCCGCCGCCGCATGAACATCTCCGAATTGAGCATCCGGCGGCCCGTCATGGCCACGGTGCTGACCATCATCATCCTGCTGTTCGGCGTCATCGGATACACCTACCTCGGCGTGCGCGAATACCCGAGCGTGGACAACCCGATCATCTCCGTGACATGCTCCTACCCGGGCGCCAACGCCGACGTGATCGAGAACCAGATCACCGAGCCGCTCGAGCAGAACATCAACGGCATTCCGGGTATCCGCTCCATGTCGAGCACCAGCCAGCAGGGGCAGAGCCGCATCACCGTCGAGTTCGAGCTGTCGGTGGACCTCGAAACCGCGGCCAACGACGTGCGCGACAAGGTGTCGCGCGCGCAGCGCTACCTGCCGCGCGACTGCGACCCGCCGACCGTGGCGAAGGCCGACGCCGACGCCACGCCGATCCTCATGGCCACGATCCAGAGCGACAAACGTTCGCTGCTCGAGCTGAGCGAAATCGCCGACCTGACCGTCAAGGAGCAGTTGCAGACCATCAGCGACGTCAGCTCGGTCGAGATCTGGGGCGAGAAACGCTACTCGATGCGCCTGTGGCTCGACCCTGCGAAGATGGCCGGTTACGGCATCACGCCCGTGGACGTCAAGGAGGCGCTCGACCGCGAGAACGTCGAACTGCCGTCGGGCAGCATCGAAGGCAACACCACCGAGCTGACGATCCGCACGATGGGCCTGATGCACACCACCCAGGAGTTCAACGACCTGGTGATCCGCGCCGACGCGGGCCGCATCATCCGCCTGAGCGACATCGGCCGCGCCGAACTCGGTCCGCAGGACACGCGCAGCTACATGAAGATGAACGGCGTGCCGATGGTCGGCATCGTCGTCATCCCCCAGCCGGGCGCCAACCACATCGACATCGCCGACGAGGTTTACCGCCGCATGGAAACCATGCGCAAGGACCTCCCCGAGGACGTGGTGACGGGCTACGGATTCGACAACACGCGTTTCATCCGCGCCTCGATCGACGAGGTGAAGCAGACCGTTTACGAAGCCTTCGTGCTGGTCATCATCATCATCTTCCTCTTCCTGCGGAACTGGCGCGTGACGCTCATCCCCTGCATCGTGATCCCCGTCTCGCTCATCGGCACGTTCTTCCTCATGTACCTGGCGGGCTTCTCGATCAACGTCCTCTCGATGCTGGCCGTGGTGCTCTCGGTGGGTCTGGTCGTGGACGACGCGATCGTGATGACCGAGAACATCTACATCCGCATCGAACGCGGCATGACGCCTTTCGAGGCGGGCATCGACGGCGCGAAAGAGATCTTCTTCGCCGTGCTCTCCACCTCCGTGACGCTCATCGCCGTCTTCTTCCCGATCGTCTTCATGGAGGGCACGACCGGCCGCCTGTTCCGCGAGTTCAGCCTCGTGGTCTCCGGCTCGGTGCTCATTTCGACTTTCGCGGCCCTCACGGTGACCCCGATGCTCGCCACCAAGCTCCTCGTCCGGCAGGAGCGCAAGAGCTGGTTCTACAACAAGACCGAGCCGTTCTTCGTCGGCCTCAACAATTTCTACAGCCGTTCGCTGGCGGCCTTCCTGCGCCGCCGCTGGATCGCCCTGCCGCTGGTCGGCGCGATGGTCGTGCTGATCGGCCTGCTCTGGAGCACGATCCCCACGGAGATGGCCCCGCTCGAGGACCGCTCGCAGATCACGATCAACACCCGCGGCTCGGAGGGCGCGACCTACGAATACGTCCGCGACTACACCGAGGACATCAACCGCCTGGTCGATTCGCTCGTCCCCGAAGCCGAGGCCACGACGGCCCGCGTGTCGAGCGGCAGGGGCAATATCCGCATCGCCCTGAAGGACATTTCCGAACGCAGCCGCAGCCAGATGGAGATCGCCGAGGAGCTGTCGGCCGCCGTGCGCGCGAAGACCAAGGCACGCGCCTTCGTGCAACAGCAATCGACCTTCGGCGGACGCCGCGGCAACATGCCCGTGCAGTACGTGCTCCAGGCCACCTCGATCGAACGCCTGCAGGAGGTGCTGCCCGAGTTCATGAAACGCGTTTACGAAAGCCCTGTCTTCCAGATGGCCGACGTGGACCTGAAGTTCAGCAAGCCCGAGGCGCGCGTGACGATCAACCGGGACAAGGCCAACCTGCTCGGCGTCAGCGCGCAGGACATCGGCGAGACGTTGCAGTACGGACTGAGCGGCCAGCGCATGGGCTACTTCTACATGAACGGCAAGCAGTACGAGATTCTGGCCGAGATCAACCGCCAGCAGCGCAACAAGCCAGCCGACCTCAAGTCGATCTACGTGCGCGGCGACGACGGCAAGATGATCCAGCTCGACAACCTCATCACGCTCGTCGAGACGGTCGCCCCGCCGCAGCTCTACCACTACAACCGGTTCCTCTCGGCCACGATTTCGAGCGGACTGGCCAAAGGCAAGACCATCGGGCAGGGACTCGACGAAATGGACCGCATCGCCGCCGAGGTGCTCCACGACGACTTCCGCACGGCGCTGGCCGGCGACTCGAAGGAGTTCCGCGAAAGCTCGTCGAGCCTGATGTTCGCCTTCCTGCTGGCCATCTTGCTGATCTACCTCATCCTGGCCGCGCAGTTCGAGAGTTTCAAGGACCCGCTGGTCATCATGCTCACCGTGCCGCTGGCCATCGCCGGAGCGCTCGTCTTCATGTGGGGCACGGACCAGACGATGAACATCTTCAGCCAGATCGGAATCATCATGCTCATCGGTCTGGTGGCCAAGAACGGCATCCTGATCGTCGAATTCGCCAACCAGAAGCAGGAGGCCGGCGAGGAGAAGATGGCGGCCATCCGCGACGCGGCGCTGCAACGCCTCCGCCCGATCCTGATGACCAGCGCCTCGACGATCCTCGGCCTGCTGCCGCTGACCGTGGCCACGGGCGAGGGGGCCAACGGCCGTATCGCCATGGGTATCGCCGTGGTGGGCGGCATGCTCGTCTCGACGCTGCTGACCCTCTACATCGTGCCGGCGATCTACAGCTATGTCTCGACCGACCGGAGCAAACGAACGAAAAACGAAGCACTATGAATATGAAACGGGGATTGATTACGCTGCTGGCGGCCCTTCTCTGCATCGCGGCCGCCGCCCAGGAACGACAACCGCAGCCCGGACACGCGGAGACGACGCACGAAACGGGAACGGAACGGCCCGCAGCGGACGACGTGCGCCCGGAGGCGGCATCCGCCCCGCTGCGCTCCGGGAAACCCGGCTCCGGCGCGAAAGGCGGTCCGACGGACGGACGGATCGCCCCCGTACCGGCCGCCGCGCCGGCCGCCGGGGAGGTGCTTTCGCTGCGCGAATGCCTCGAAAAGAGGCTCGAACGCAACTACGACATCCGCATCGTCCGCAACGAGGAGCGCATCACGGACAACGACGCCACGGCGGCCAACGCCGGGATGCTCCCCACGATCGACCTCTCGGCCGGTTACGGAAGCAACGTGAACCGCATCCGCACGACGCCCCGCGAAGGCGACGTCACGACCGCAAAAGGCGTTTACGACGGAACGTTCGACGCCGGGGTGGCGCTCAACTGGACCCTCTTCGACGGGTTCCGCATCCGCGCCGACTACCGCAAGTTGCAGGAACTGAAAGAAAAAGGAGCCTTGCAGACCCGTCTCACGATCGAGGATTTCATCGCCTCGTTCACGGCCGAATACTACAATTTCGTGCAGCAGACCCTGCGCCTCGAGAATTTCCGCTACGCGATGGCGCTCTCGCGCGAACGGCTCCGCATCGCCGAGGCGTGGTATCACGTGGGCAGTTCGGCACAGCTCGACGTGTTGCAGGCCCGCGTGGACTTCAATGCCGACAGCTCGCAGTACATGTCGCAGCAGGAGGCCGTCGTGGCCTCGCGCATCCGGATCAACGAGCTGCTCGCCAACGAAGAGCTGGACCGCAGGTTCCTCGTGCGCGACACGGTCATCGCCATCGACGACGCCCTGCAATGGGACGTCCTCGTGGCCGAGACCCGCACGGCGAACGCCGAGCTGCTGATGGCCGACCGCGACAACGCGATCTCCGAGCTGGAGTTGCAGAGCATCCGCTCGCGCAATTACCCCTACCTGAACCTCACGGCCGGCTACGGCTACACACACAACCGCTACGGCAGCGGCACGACGCGGATGCGCGGCCAACTGGGACTGAACGCCGGATTGCAGGTGGGCTTCACGATCTTCGACGGCAACCGCCGCCGCGAACAGCGCAACGCCCGCCTCAACGTCGAGAACACGCAGCTCACGCGTCTGCGGCTCGAACAATCGCTCATGGCCGACCTGTCGAACTTCTGGCAGGCCTACCGCAACAACCTCGAAGTGATCCAGCTCGAACGGGAGAACCTCGTCGCGGCACGCGAAAACTACCGGATCGCCATGGACAGGTATCTGCTGGGCGACCTCTCGGGAATCGAGATGCGCGAAGCGCAGAAGAGCCTGCTCGACGCCGAAGAGCGTATCCTGACGGCGCAGTACAACACCAAGCTGTGCGAAATCTCGTTGCAGCAGATCAGCGGCAACGTCACGGCTTACATGCAATAACCGCCCGGGCGCGACCCACGCCCGTGTGCGGCCCGGGCCGGCGCATTCCGGCATCCGGTCCGAATCCCGTTACCACGTCCCGCCCCGGCCGCCGAACCCGTGCCGGGGCGGAGCCGTTTTTCCAAAAGCCGATTCCACGAACGAGACCACGGCCCCCCGTTACCGGCCCGGTTCGGGCACATCGCCCGCCCCGGGAACCATTCCACCCCTGCCGCAGCGCCTCTCCGAATCTACCCCGCCCGGTCCGCCGGCCCCGGCTTTCGGGTCTCTCCATCCGTCCGGATTCCCGGCAACTGCGCATGCGTGCGGCCTCCGCACCGCATGCCACCGCCTACCCGCACCGCAAATCGCATCATAGGCCGCACGCGCCTCTCCGGCTGCTGCCCCCCCCCGCCAACCGCCCGTACATACGACGTCCCGCCCGGTCTGAATCCGGTTCCCCCGGTTGTCACCCCTTCCGGTCGCCGCCCCACACATACGTTGCCCCGCCCGGTCCTTATCCCCTCCGGCCACTGGCCCTGCCGCCTGCTGGCCCTGCCTCCCACACATACGGCGCCCGGTCCGGATCCGGCCCCGGTCCGCCCCATTCTCCCTATTCCCTTCGCTCCGTTCTCTCTTTATTCCGCCTCTTTTTCCCGCCTTCTCCTCCGCGCGTTTCCCTTTCCGAAAATATTTTCCATAGGAAATTTGTTTTATCGGAAAATAAATGCTACCTTTGTCCCGTTATCACTTACGAACAACGACGAGAACGCATGAAAAAACTGATGGCGGCCGCACTGGCCCTTCTGACGCTCACGGGCGTCTGCGAAGCGAAAGCGAATGACAACAAAAACCAGAAAACGAATATGAAAACGATCGCACTGAACAAGGCCGATTTCCTGAAGAAGGTGGCCGACTACGAAAACAATCCCGAAACGTGGAAATACCTCGGCGACAAGCCCGCGCTCATAGACTTCTACGCCACGTGGTGCGGCCCCTGCAAGGCGCTCGCTCCGGTGCTCGAGGAGCTGGCGGCCGAATACGGGGACCGGATCTACATCTACAAGGTCAATACCGAGGAGAGCCAGGACCTCGCCGCGGCCTTCGGCATCCGTTCGATTCCGACGCTGCTCTTCATCCCGCTCGAGGGCGATCCGCAGATGGCCGTCGGAGCCATGCCCAAAGCCACGCTGAAAGCCAATATCGACCGGATTCTGCTCGGCAAGTAACGATGGCGCTTACGATCGACCCCGGGCTATGCCCGCAGAACCACCGCTGCCCGCTCGTCGCGGCATGTCCCGCAGGGGCCATCTCGCAGGAAGGGTTCGCCCTTCCGGAGATCGACCCCGGGCGGTGCGTCGAATGCGGTCTGTGTGCGGCCGCCTGCGGCAGGCAGGCCGTCCGCGAACGCAACTGACCCCGACCCAAGATGGAGCGACTTTGCAAGATACGCGACCTGCAACACGCCGTGGCCCGCTTCGAGGCGGCTTTCGAACGCCGCTACGGACTGTGCCTGAACGAAGGCATGACGCTCTGCACCCTCTCCAGAAGCGGGCGGCTCTGCCCCGGGGAGCTGGGCGAACGGCTGGGACTGACCCCCTCGAACACCTCGAAAGTGCTCCGCGCCGTCGAATCCAAAGGACTCGTGAAGCGCGAACCGGGCTGTGCGGACCGCCGGCAAATGTACTACTCGCTGACCGGGGAAGGGCGTGCGCTGCTGGCCGCGCTCGACTGCCGGGAGGTGGAGATTCCCCCGCTGCTGCGGGAGCTGCTCGGCGAGTGACCGCAGCCGCAAAGGCAGCTCCCTACCGCAGTCCGTCTCGGAACAATCCGCGAACGACGAAAAAAATCCGTACCTTTGCCGCATGGAACCGACCTCGCGTTTAATCCGCAAAACGAAATGTTAGGCCGATTGTAAACGATGGGGCTCTTTTCCA